>OLVW01001135.1_pt1 | contig 24168 bp, 24 predicted proteins | sample 1673301 | NCBI WGS metagenome assembly OLVW01 (sample SAMEA3178941, study PRJEB25190) | human gut metagenome
CAACTGGCTCACTTTTTTATTAGCGAGGTGGCTCAGTTTTTTATTGACAAAGGCACATCTTCATTATCTACAGAAAAAAGTTCACCCTCGTAAGCCATAAAGTTATCCCAGACAGTAGCAGAACAATCCCATGCATTCAAAAAGTACATTTTCTTACCGAAAGCATTAGTTGCAGTATCCATATAAACCTTATTGCCGTATACAGTGGCATTCTGTCCCCAGCCGTCTACAACATTATTTTGTTCAAATGCACGCTGAATTGCTGTACAGCTATTTCTATAACCAACATTATTTTTTATCACACAGTCATTTCCCTTGATATTTACGAAGCTTTTTGCAAAATTTTCACCGCTCATTCCTGTTCCGTCAAATGTACAGTTTTCTACAGTTGTCCCGATTGTGTATTCTTTTATGTCAACGTGTTCAGCAGCAACATTCGGACCAAGTTTACAGTTTCTGATTGTATTGTAATGACAATCATGACCATAACCTGAAGTGCTTTTGGCACTGCCGACGTAAACAGCTTCACCATATCCGGGAGATACAACACCTGTATCATGAACATAACAATTTTCCGCAAGACAATAAGAACTGTTATCTCTGAAATGAATCCCCTCAGAGCCAATATTATATACTTCACAATTTATAATCTCTGTATGATTTGAATTATCAAAAATAATACCTTTTTGTGCATTCGTGACTTTTAAATCTTTAATTTCCCACCAGTCGCCTGAAATATCTAAAACATAATTTTCAGAAGTTGAAGAACCTGAAAGAATAGCAGGTTTTTCGGGATTTTCAGAACGAATTATAATAGGATCTGCTTCTGTTCCATCTGCCGAACTTGTGAACATATATCCTTTTGGTGTATCACCGCTATAAACATATTCACCCTCGGCAAGTATGATTTCATCACCTGCTTTGGCATTTTTAAGAGCATTTTTTAGTTCATCTGTATTTTCAACATAAACTTCGTTTGATGTAGCTTCTCCTGAAATTAATTTTTGTTTCATAACGCAAAGGTCAAGCACATTTATTTTATCATCTTCATATAAATCTCCAGCTTGCCAGTCAGCAAGTTTTGCATCTGATTCTGTAAGAAGCCATTTTTGAAGTGACACAACATCTGCTATATCAAATTTACCATCTGAATTGACATCGCCTTTAATCTTTTCAGGTGTCGGATTCTCTGATGAATATATCGCATCATACATTGTTTTTGCCCATAATTTACGCATTTCTGCATATCCATTTTCAGCAGGGTGAACACCGTCACTACTTAACAAATCAGGATTTTCCTTGAAAAATTCATAGAAATCAGGTCCCTTAATAACTTGAGGATATTTTTCATATATTTTTTCTATCATTGCATTATATGCAGGAACATTATCACCTACAGCAGATTCTTTTGCATAAGGAATTGTTGAAATAATCGGAATTTTTCCAGCCGCAAGAATGCTTTTTACCATATATTCCGTGTTATTATAATACTGTTCCGTTCCGGACGGATTTCCCCACGCATCGTTTGTGCCATAGGCAATGCTTACATATTTTCCAGGGAATGATTCAAGCCAGCGATCAATATTTTCAGCACCCTCTATACTTCTGATACCGCCAATACCGCCGTTTTCCTGAATCGGATAATATCTGCCGTCTATTTGATTGACATATTCGGCAAATCCTGTTCCGTAACAGTTCATCATTCCACAGGCAGTGATTGAATCACCATAAAATATAAAGCTGTCAGAAATCCCGTCTGATACATTATGGATATCCATATTGATTGACGTATTTCCGCCCGTTTTTCCATCATTTCCGCTGATATTTAGTCTTATCCAATTATATCCTTCCATATCAACTACATGCTGACGAGAATGCAGTGTATTTCCTGTTACTGTTTCAACAATTTCCCAACCATCTTTCGGATAGCTTCCACCTTCAGCAGCATTCACTTCAATTGTATAATCTGAAGGAACACCATTGGAACTTCCATTTAAAACGGTATAATCAAACTGTCCTGTTGCATTATACCATACCGCAATTACCCTTTTACGTTCATCTTTTGGAACGGCAGAAAGGTCATATGCAAGATAATCAGCACCATTACTATTCCAGAAAGAGTAGTAATATTTATCATTTGCAGAAGCTGCCATTCCCGAAGAAGAATATGCAGGACATTCACGGCTGATTACAGGATTAGAAGAAAAATCAGCATAAGCAATATTGCTTTCACAAATTGTAACGGAAGATAAAGATATAACAGCTGCTGATATTATCGAAGCAAGCATTCTTTTTATTTTCATTTTTTTACACCTCATTTTATTAATTCACGCTTCATTATGCAAAGGTCAAGCACATTTATTTTATTATCTTCATATAAATCTGCGGCTTTCCAGTCATCAATTTTTACATCAGAAACAGCGAGAATCCATTTTTGCAAGGTAACAACGTCAGCTATATCAAATTTTCCATCTGCATTGACATCTCCTTTTGCAGATGGTGTTTCTTTTGCTTTTACAAGAATTTTAGCATTTTTCAAAATTATATCTCCGGTGTAAGCCGAAATAGAAATTCCATCAAGGTCACTGCTTGTCACATCGAGTTGTTTTAAGGCTGACAAAATATCTTCTGCAAGAAAAACTGCTTTATCTCCATTAAAATAAAACGGCTGAATTGTCTGCCAGATTGGTGGAGTTGATGACCATTTCTGCAATGCAACAATAGGTGGATATCCTGTGGCACTTTCGTATTCAAGTTCTATTGCATATGTATCTCCCAATTCATCAAGTAAATTTCTATCTAAAGAAATTCGGTCTTTTTCATCTGATGTTATTTCAGAATACAGTTCATAATTCTTACAGGGATATTTTGCAACATTGGAATAAATAATATTTTTCTTTGGAGTTTCTCCCTGACGCTCAAATAATTCTGTCAGCGTTACAAATTCATAACCCTGCTCTTTAAGCTGCGGAATAGCAATTTTCAAAGCTTCAACAGTTTTGCTGTTCCCTGCTGCATCATGCATAAGAACAATTACACCATCTTTTGCACCATTTAAAATGTAATCAGCACGTTCCTGTGCAGATATATTTTCCATATAATCCCTTGGATCAATTCCGCAGATAAATGGATGCGAAATGTTATCATACATACTTTGGCTAACATCAATAAACGGAGGTCGGAAAAATTTTGTTTCCTCACCTGTAATCTCTTTTACTTTTTCATCAACATCTGAAATTTCTGCCTGCAATTCATCAGCAGACATTTTTGACATATTTGAATGTGTCTTAGAATGATTGTCAATTTCCATTCCCATATCATAGGCACGTTTTACTGATACAGCACTTTCTGCATTGATATTGTTGCCAATCAGAAAAAAGGACGCCTTTGTATCATACTTCTCCAATACATCAAGCACATCATTCGTTGTAGTTGTATTTGGTCCATCATCAAACGTAAGTGCAATCAGCTTTGTTTCTGTATCAACAGCATTTGTTGGTAACGCTGGAATTATACTTGACATAAGTGAAAATGCTGCAACTGTTGACAATAATTTTATTACAATTTTTTTCATACTGAGCTCCTCTCTGTTTATAAATTCATCTTTTCACAATTCTATGTAACAAGCTTTTTGTTTCAAATGATTTTTTTGTCACCAAATCTCCCTACTCAGCCACCAAGCCATTCAGTTTCACAAAGTGGCGTAAAATAGCCACTTTTAAGCTATCTGACAACATATCTGCCGTTTTCATCAAATCTGCACATAAATTTTGCCTTTCAGGTCGATTGTGTACATCTGATAACGTATTTTTGCCTATTTCGATATGTTTCCGTTTACAGATTTCAGGAAATAGTTGAGTTTAGTTGATTTTGTAACTATCAAAAAACTACGTAAAATAGGGATTTAATGTTCTTGTTTAATATTTGAATTTCCAGGATATAATAATGAACCGTCTGGCATCCTAATGGAGTAGTTTAATGCTTCAGAATAATGACTGCCTGTCATTCTTCTATCAAGTTTATTTAAAACATAACCACCACGCTTTTCATAATATTCATCGTGATTAGAATATTTTTCATTATCTGATATTTCTTGATTCAAAAAATGACATGATGACTTATTCTTGCTATATAAAAGTATATTTTCAGTTACCGTTTTAACATCATCGCCAGTATTAGAACCCGGAGTTGATTGCCAAATTAAGTTGGCAATATAATTATTAGAACCAAAAATCTCATCACAAATTTTTCTAAGATTATCAACCTCATTATCATCAATAGAAATAAAAATAACCCCGTCATCAGAAAGCAAATTTCTTGCAAGCATAAGGCGTGAATATATCATACTGCACCAATCGGAATGAAAGCGTCCGTTTGTATCGGCGTTTTTAACCATTCTGTTGCCGTCTTCGTCAATTTCGCCTGCCACGTCTGCGTATTCTTCACCCGTCATTTTGAAATCATCGTTATAAATAAAATCGTTGCCTGTATTGTAAGGTGGGTCAATATAAATCATTTTGACTTTGCCAAGATAGCTTTCCTGCAAAAGTTTCAAAACTTCCAGATTATCCCCCTCAATATAGAGGTTTTCGGTGCTGTCCCAGTTTACAGATTCCTCTTTGCAAGGGCGGAGAGTCTTGCGGATAGGCTTGTTTGCCTCAACGATTGCCTCTTTTTTGCCAACCCATGTAAATTCATAGGCTTCATCGCCCTCAACGACTTCATCGGAAAGCATCTGTTTCAGCATATCAAAGTTGATCGCCTTTTTCAGCTTGCCGTTTTCGTCCGCCGTTTCGGTGATACAGTTCGGGAACAATGCCCCGATTTTTTCGATGTTCTGAGCGGTCAGGTCGACCGACTCCATTTTTAATTTATCCATTACTCCTACAATCCTTCGAAATATTTAACAGGTGCAAAAAACACCCCATAAATTATATCATATTTCAAGAAAAAAACAAAGAGTTTGTTTGTAAAAATAAATGCACATTTTTCATGCGTTTATAATAAAAAAAACGAACATTTAGTGCTCGTCTTTTCAACCTAATATTCAGCTAATTGTTCTTTCAATTTCTTCAATTCTTTGTTCAGTTCCATTTGTTTGTTGAACTGCTTTTCTCTGCGGACGGCTTTTGTCAGCTTTTCGATTTGTTTTTTCAGAGCCTGACGCTGTTGTTCCCGCTCCACAGATTCCTGTAAGCTTTCGCCGTTTTCCGCTTTCAGGGTGTCCCCTGCGATCTGTCGAACAAAGTTTTCATAGACCGTGTCCATATCCAAGCCCTGTATTGCAAGGCTGATCTCTTCTTCTGTCTGCCACGGGGTGTGGTAATAACTGCTCACCTAAAAAGCCGATTTTCCGCCCGATTCTTCCTTGTATCCAATCCATAGCTGATATTGCTTTTCATAACTCAGCAGAAATACAATGTGGTACGAAATTTCCTTGTCGATCAGTTTCAGAACAGATTCGTCCAGCGTCGACGTTTTCAGTTTTATTTCAAATAATTCAATTTCGTTGACGCTTTTTCCCTCGGCAAGGTTGGTCGTTGCAGGGGCGATTTTATTCTTCCAGAAGATGACTTTGATCTGTTCCACGAACGCCTGTTTAATCGCAGGCGTAATATTCAGTTTTTCATAGAACAGTTCTTTTTTTACTTTTTTATTGAATAGTGTTGTACTTGGTAAATCGATCACACTTCCCTACCCCCTTACTTTACAACCAGAAAACAGATGAGTTCAAAGTCATTCAATCCCGATACTGCCGACATCAGAGCCGACGTGCCGCCTGAAGAAAACAGGCTGTCGATGTCGCTTTCTTCTTTCGTTGCAATGATCGATTCGATTGCTTCGTTGAGCAATGTGGATACCTCCGACATATCGCTGCCGTCATCAGTTTCTTCATTGAATATTCTGCACACATCGTCCAGCGGTTCAGTTTTGCCCTTGCAAAGCAAACGGAAATCGTCCAGCAATTTTTTCGGATTCAGATAATCGCACACAATTTCATAATCTTCACTGACATAAACCATATAAAACGGATGAATGCGGTTTTTGTTGTCGATGTTGACGGAGTTGTTTTTGTTTTTCAGAACAAATGTCACGCCTTTCGGGAGTTCGTCTGTGTGCTTCACAACAGCGTGCAGACCCTTTGGCTTTTTGTCAAGTTCTCCGTGTTTTTTTACATAATCCATCAGGTCAAGGCGGAATTCATTCAGCCCCAAATCCATAATGGAAATGCCCGAATTCATATCTTCAATATCCACGACTTCATTTTGCAGACGTTTCAGCTGTTCACGGCGGTATTCCAGATCGCCTTTTTCTTCTTCATTAATCAAGTCATCATCGCCTGTTGAAGTCATAACGGTAATTTTCATACGGGTTTCGACTCTGCTTTTCAGGTTGATGTAATCGTCCAGTTCCATATCCGGCCAGAAGTTTACCAGCTGTATCACATTGTTTTTGCTGCCGATACGGTCAACTCGTCCGAAACGCTGTACAATGCGGACAGGATTCCAGTGAATATCATAATTGATCAGATAGTCGCAGTCCTGCAAGTTTTGACCCTCGGAAATGCAGTCCGTTGCAATTAAAATATCAATTTCATCTCTGACGTTCGGCATCAGAACGGCTTTGTCTTTGGAAATCGGAGAAAACAGCGTCAGAATATTGTTCAAACTTGCCTTTACGCTTTTCAGCGTGGTTTTCCCCTCAACAGTACCGCTGACAACGGCTGTATGCAGCCCGAATTTTTCCTGCACATACGGTGCGATGTTGTCGTAGAGATACATTGCCGTATCTGCGAATGCGGAAAAGATAATGATTTTTTTGTTGTTCGGATTGATCGGGTTTGTTATCTTGTTGTTTATCATCTCAAGCAGGGTCTGCAGCTTTTTGTCATGTTTCGGCGTGACCTCTTTCAGCATAAACAACAGTATTCCGATATTTTCCGAATCCGCCGCAAGTTCTTCCCTCCATGATTTAATATCAACGTCCGCAAGGTCGATCTGAACTTTTTTGCCAACGACGAAATCATTGTTGGTATCGTCAATATCAAAATCATTTTCGGAAACGTCGTACATATCCAGTTTTGTCAAACCGTTTCGCTTAAAATGATCGATTGTTTGAATGGTGTGGTCGATCAGTTCTTTGATTCTCGACAGCGTTAACACAAACGAATTGACCGAACTTTCCAGACGTTTCAGCAGATTGATCGACATCAACTTTCTGACACCACGTTCACGTCCGCTTTGCGTCATATTACCCTTGTTGTGAGAAGTTCCCATATATTTTTCACGTTTGCTATCGAAAATAAAGAGCGATGGCGTGTATATCGATAAGTTGAGCGAAGTCACCGATTCATAAATATCTTTATAACTTACAACTGACGGCAAATCCGACAATGCAGGTCTTACTGAAATTGGTTTCAGACGTTCCGGAAATTTTCCGATCTCAGCTGTGTTGTAGTATTTTTCGATATGTTTTCTGGAACGTGCGATCGTTACGCTGTCAAGCAATTGGAAGAAGTCAAAGTCCAGTGTTCGCAGCAATGCGTCAGTTGTTCTTGCCTCAGGAGGCAGCTTGCTCCAGTTGTTAAATGCACGCTGTGCTTGTCGGAATATTTCTTCAACAGATCTGTCTGTATTTAATTTTTGACTTAGGTTTTCCGAATCATCTTCATGTGCAATTGCAAGCTGATTTCTCAAATCAGAAAAGTTATTATTTACCGATGTGCCATAAGCAACACCTTAGCAACGATTATCTGGTAAAATTTGGACGGTTGGTTTTACACAATAAAACCGAAAGGACAGATACAAATGATCGATGCGATGTATAATTATAGACAGGGTGAAATTCACCCCGCTGAGTTCTCAGATGAGTTCAATGCTCTTTGCATACCGTTTGAAAACTCACTCAGCGAGGAGCAGATTGATATATTCCACCAGATACTTGACTGCGTGAGCGATACTGCCGCTGCTGAGATGAGAGCAGCCTACAAAGTCGGCTTCAAGGACGGTGCAACTATGATGTAGGAGATTCACAGCATAAGGAAAAGGGCAATGTCCTCCGTGAGTGGAAGGCATTGCCCTTTTTTCCTTTAGAAAAAATCAGTTCAATTGTTTTTGCAGCCATTGAAGGCGATACAGATCATCAAATAAAGTGTCTGCTTTGTACTGCTCCCTAAAACTATAATTTCATCATACGATACCCAATACCGATATGTGTTTGTATCAGCGCCTGACTGCTGTCACTCAGCTTTTTTCGCAGGGTAGCCATAAATACACGCAGGGAGGCTTCGCTGTTATCCGCAGGAGTTCCCCATACACTTTGGATAATGTACTTATGCGTCAGCACCTTGCCGACATTCTTGGCAAGCAGGCAAAGCAGCTTGTATTCTATCGGTGTCAGGTGAAGTTCTTCATCATCAAGGTGAACACAGCCCGAAACATAGTCTATCCGTAATCTGCCATTGACAAACTCCGTGACCGAGATGTTTTCGGACTTCATAAGCCGCCTTTGTATCACCCTGAGCCTTGCGAGAAGTTCGTCAACAGAGAAAGGCTTTGTCAGGTAATCATCTGCACCTTTGTCAAGGGCTGTTATCTTGTCCCTGTCCTCGCTCCTTGCACTGACTATGATGATAGGAACATCGCTCCAAGTGCGTATATGCTCTATCACCTCAACGCCGTCAATATCAGGCAGTCCAAGGTCAAGTATGATAATATCAGGCTTATGCGAAGCACTGAGCATGATCGCTTCATTGCCCCTGACAGCAGTAATAAAGCGATAGTCGTTCATTTTAAGAGTAGTTGTAATAAGATTTCTGATAGGCTTGTCGTCCTCCACCACCAGAACAAGATATTCATTCATTTAGATCGACCTCTCCTATTGGCAGAGTAAAGCTGACAACTGTACCGTTTAGTATGTTGTCGCTGACAGATATAGTACCGCCGTGTGAAGTAATAATTGACCTGCACAGTGCAAGCCCCAGCCCCAGACTTCTTCTGCTGTCTGAGGAACGGCTGCCGCCCGTATAGAACATATCAAATACCTTTTCTTTTTCTTCATCGGAGATACCAGTGCCGTGATCGGACACGGATATCACAACAGCATACGCATTTTCTCGGTGCACACTGACGGTAACATCAGAATCCTCATCACTGTACTTGACAGCATTATCCATAAGATTGACTATGACCTGTACGATAAGGTTCGCATCTGCCATAACGGGGATTATCTCGTCATACATATCAACGATGATATTTCGCTTTGGGTAAGTGCGTTTGGTGTGTCTGACAGCCTCCTGAACAATGTCATCAAGTATCTCTACCGAGATATTGAGCTGCATTCTGCCGTCCTCAATTCGTGTAGCGTATAAAAGATTTTCCACCATTTCGATAAGCCACATTGATTCGGAATAAATATCCGTGTATATCTGCTGACGTGTTGATTCATCAAGCGTATCGCCGCCGGAAATGAGCGTACTGGCATTGCCTGATATGGAGGTCAGTGGTGTTCTGAGATCATGGGATATGGAACGGAGCATATTAGCTCTAAGCTGTTCATTCTGCGCCAGAAGTGCCGCCTCCTCCTTTTCACGGGCATTCTGCTCGGCGATCAGGATATTGCGTTTCAGCTTATTGGCAAGCGTTCCTGCAATGAACGCTGTAATAAACATCGTCACAAATGTGACAGGATAGCCTGCATCGTGAACTGAAAGAGAAAACTCAGGATAGGTGAAGAAGCAGTTGAAAAGCACTACTCCTACGAATGATGATATCAGGCAGAAATACATCTTTGATGTAAAAATGGATATCACAAGCACAGCAATAATATACAGCATGATAATGTCCGCATCGGCAAGTTGAAAGGCTTTGAATACGTATCCGGCAAGTGTTGCGGCTGTCAGCACCACAAGACATATAGCGGAGTCTTTGAACACAGAAAATGCTTTAGAGCTTTTTATAGAATTAGCAGTCATAAGAATCACCCTCGTTATTATAATATATCACTTTTGTGTTCGTCAACATCATCTTCTGACAGGTTGTGTCCACGGCTGCTCTTTTGTATCTCCTCGATGAATTCATCTCTTTTTTCATAATATAAAAGCCGTAGAGAAACATTGCCCCTACAGACAGTGCAAGCAGAACATCTCTCACACGATCATCTCTTAAATTCTGAAACATTTCTGGATATCCCGAATCTCACCTATGACAAATGCGATGTCATCAGTTTTAATTACAGTGTCCGATGCAGGGATAAATACCTCTTCTCCGCGTTTGATCGTCAGAATATTGATCTTGAATTTCTTTCGTATATCGATCTGTGAAAGCGACTTTCCGAACCAGTCCTTCGGTACTTTCAGTTCGTAGATCGAGTAATTGTTATCCAGATGAATAAAGTCGAGTATGCTGTCTGATGCATATTTTGTAGCGATGCGAAGTGCCATCTGCATCTCAGGATAGACAACCTCATCGGCTCCGTTTTTAAGCAGGAATTTCATTTGTACATCATTTGTCGCACGGGATATGACTTTCTTTGCCCCCAGCTCCTTGAGCAAAGACGTTGTTTGCAGAGAGGACTGAAACTGGCCGCCGATGGCAACGATACAAACATCATAGTTTCCTACACCAAGCGAACGGAGAAATTCCTCATTGGTGCTGTCACCGATCCTTGCGTTGGTCACATAGGGCAGGATATTGTTGATACGCTCCTCATTTTCATCTACTGCCATGACCTCACACCGAAGCTCCTCCATGCGTTTGGCAATATGACTGCCGAATTGATCTACTCCGATAATTAAAACTGTTTTCATATATAAGACTCCTTATCCTATGGATATTTTTTCAAGCGGTAAGCGTGAATTCTGACTGTCCGCCGATGGCAGAGCTGCATAAATGAGTGTCAGTCCGCCGACTCTCCCGAAAAACATCAGTATCATCAGTATCACACGGGATACAGCAGACAGACCGCTTGTAATGCCGAGTGTCAGCCCTACAGTACCGATAGCTGAGCTTGTTTCAAACAGACAGGTCAGCAGCGGTAGATTTTCCACTCTGCTGATAATGATACCGCTTGTAAAGAACAATACAAGATACATAAACAAAACAGCACCTGCACTGCAGACAGTTTCGTTTGATATTCTTCTTTTGAAGCACTGCACATCATTTCTGCGTCTTAACACTGTGATCGCAGAAAGGAACAGAACAGCAAAAGTCGCTGTTTTCATACCGCCTGCGGTGGAACCGGGAGAACCGCCTATAAGCATAAGAATGATCATAATGGCTGTACCTGATTCATCCATAGCAACGAGATCAGTTGTGTTAAAGCCTGCGGTTCGTGTTGTGACAGACTGAAACAGTGAATGGATCGTCCGGTCATGGATAGTTTCACGGTCATATTCATAAAAAAAGAAATACAGTGCAGGCAGAACGATCAAGACAGCAGATGTCATCAGTACGACCTTGCTTTGCAGAGAGAAGCGCCTGATCCTGTGCTTGTGTGTTCTGATATCGCCCCAGACGAGAAAGCCGATGCCTCCCGTAATAATTAGCAGCATAATGATGATATTGAGATAGATGTTGCTGTGGTAAAAGGTCAGCGATGAGAACGGTTCTCTTATGCCGAACAGATCAAAACCTGCATTGCAAAAAGCCGATATGCTGTGAAACAAGGAATACCACAGTCCCTTAGCGATACCAAGATCATTGCAGAAAACGGGTGCAAGCAAAGCCGCACCGATCATCTCTATGATAAGTGATGTTTTAAGGATAAAGCCTGTTAGCTTCACAATACCGCCTACCTGCGGTGCGGAGATGGATTCCTGCATCGTACTGCGCTGCCGCAGACCGATTTTCCGCCCTGATGCTCTAATGATCGCAAGCCCGATGGTGATAACGCCCATACCTCCGATCTGAATTAGCATCAGAATGACCGCCTGCCCGAACAGAGACCAGTATGTAGCAGTATCCTTTACAACAAGCCCAGTCACACAGGTAGCTGAAACGGCTGTGAACATTGCATCAGGGAATGAAGTCACACACCGCTGCCTTGATGAGATCGGCAGCATCAGAAGCAGCGTACCTACCAGAATTAGGCAAAAGAAACTGATAATGATGACCTGAAAGGAAGTCATATGCGTTCTGTTTTTTACTCTATTTTTATGTAACATCGTACACCTCTCGTTCAAATGATAGCTTTATTATATCACATGAGCGGTTAAAGTGTTGTTAAGATTACGGTTACGGTGTTAAGATTTCGTTAAGGCACAATATTGATGTGTGCTACTTGCCCGTAGTCTATTGGAACACCTGCAAACCGTTCCGCACAAGTCCATATCATCATTATGGCGTGTACCACAATGACAGCATACCCTTTTGGAACTGAATAACTCACAAAGACCTGAGATTTGCTCACACAATCACTTCTCAGGTCTTTTCTTTTCAGACGGTTAAGAAGTTTTCCGCTCCGCAGGCTCGGACGGCTCTGAGAGGCGTTTCCGTTCGTCTGAGGTGGCTTTCAAGCAGAGGTAGGCTCGGTAATGCCGTGTTCCGCTTCATACTCCCTGACACGGCGATAGAAAGTGTTAGCTGATAAGCCCATTCTCCGCATAAAGTCCCTGCCTGTGATGCTCTTGGACTTCCATTCCCCATAAAGCTGACCGAACCTCGTCCAGTCGATCTCAATGGGCTTCCGTCCTGTGTATTTGCCCTGTGCCTTAGCGATCTCGATGCCCTCACGCTGTCGCTGTTTGAGCTGTTCACGCTCCAACTGAGAGAGGGCAGCAAACACGGTCAACATGAAATTGCCCGCAGGCGTGTCGGTGTCGATTTTCTCCTTATGGCTGATGAGCGTTCCCCCTTTGGCGGTGAGTGTGCCGATAATGTTCAGCAAGCCCTTTGTGGAGCACCCTAAACGGCTGATACTCTCAATGTCACCCTCACGCACATATTCAAGCATAGCCCTGAGCTGAGGGCGGTCTGTGTTCGCTCCTGACAGCTTCTCGGAGAAGATTCGGGCAACCTGATAGTCACACATGATTTCCTGCTGTCTCGCTGTCTCCTGATGTTCCGTTGAAACTATGATATATCCGATTTTGCTCATAGCTGTTGTTTCCTTTCTTTTATGTTGATGTATGGTTGACTTTTTTGGGGTTACGATGTATAATTACAGATAAGGGCAGGTGTTCGGTTTACTCGTATAATCGTAATTTACAGGAGATAGTCATGAAAAGTAAAATTATCTATTGTCTGAATTTTCTCTGGACGAGTTTTGTTGCATTTACATTTCCAATATGTTTTGGCTGGATTTTTCTTGATATAACTGGACATTCAAAAGGCTACAGCTATGATTTAGGCTCGGAGAAAGATGTTTCTATTATGCTTGGCTGTATTGAGCTACTGATTTGGCTTGCCTTAGCATTGCCCTCAAATATCTATGTGTTCCGGAAAACAATGGGTAAAGGTAAGGCATACCTGCTTATCCCTATCATATTGTATATAGCACTTGCTGTAATTTGCGTAATGCTTACACATGGTGGGTGGACATCATACGCAAATGAAGTGTTTAATATATAAATTCTGATTCTTCTTAGTAACTATACACCTTACCACGGCAAGGAGAACCAATCTTTCCCTGCCGTATTTTTTTATTCAAGCTGACCTTTCTTTTGGCAGACTGTTCGTTCTGCATATATCGGGCAAGCGTCCTCTGACTGTCACGCTTCTGCTGTGCAAACCTTGAAAGCCTGTCCGCTTCTTTCTTTAGGGCTTTACGCTCCACACTCTGCTGTGCGTAATCTGTTCGGGCTTTTTCAAGCTCCGTTTTCAGCTTGCTGAGTTTCGGTATATGAGCGTCGGGAAATAGCTCTATCAGCTTTTTGTAAGCCTTGTGGTACTCGTCAAGTTCATAGCAAAAATCGCTCTTGTACTTGGTTTTCGCCTTGCCCTCCAGAGAAGTATATTTCTTGTGATACGCCACAAATTCATGATACTTCTCCGAGCTTGTGTTCATAGGCGTTTTAAGAGTGTAGCAGCATGAGAAATCATAATCATTGTTTCAGCAGAGCAACAAGAAGTTTCATAATCCTTTGACAACCTGCGTGAACCATTCAGCCATGCAAAAGTACGTTCAACAACCCAACGTTTTGGTAAAACCTGAAATCCTTTCTGTTCTTTTATTTGCATAGAAATATCAATTCTGATATTGTGAAATTCATCAAAAGTATTCCGGAATGTTCCTCTATAACCGCCATCTGCACATCCCGCCTGAATGGTCGGATACCGATAAAGTGCTTTTTCAAACGTGTATACGCCGCCCTTTGTATCGTGAATATTTGCCGCATGAACGTGAATACACAGGAGATTTCCCATCGTATCTGTTACAATGTGCCGTTTTCTTCCCTTCGTTTTTCCCCCGTCATATCCATGATTTTCTCCATAACACGTTGTTTTTACGCTCTGTGAATCGATTCGTGCGTAACTTGGTTCTTCCTTCCTGCTTGTTTTCGTGTTATTTTGACAAGATGCTTCATCATTTTGTCCCATACGCCGTTCTCTCTTGCTCGGCGATAAAAACTCCATACCGTATCATGTGGCGGATCGTCATGTGGTAACATTCTCCACTGACAGCCTGTTTTTACGATATACAGCACTGCCTCTACCAATGATCTCTTATGATATTTGCTTTTATTTCCGGATGGAAAGAATTCTTTGATTGCTTCCCATTGTTTGTCTGTCAAATCACTTTCGTAATTTGTTGCTTGATATTCTTTTTTCATATCTCCATTATATCACTTTTTTGCTATGAACACAAGCTCTCAGATTGTTTTTCACACTTGCTCACCCCCTGTCTCTTTCTTCTTTTTTATCATACAGCATAAAGGTGCAAGCCCATTGCACCTTTAGAAAAAAACTTCGTTTCTTCACATAAAGTTTAGAAAGTAACATGTTTCTCCGCTTTGTTCTTTCAAAAAGCGAAGAAAAAATCCGACAGGAATTGTCCTATCGGATTTTTTACTTGATTCAATTTTACTTGACATCTGAGGAAAGAAAACCTATGTTAGGATTAATAAAGCTCACTTAGCACTTCTATTACCTATAAGCCTAAATCTCAATAAATTTTTGCTCATATTCGGAAAGAACATTTTTATTTCTTCTATAATTTCCGCATTGAGTAGTGTCCTTATAAGATATTACCTAAAGTTATATCTCCCTCATGATAAAACTCAATTAATCGTTTCATATCAACTGATATAAGCCAAGTATCAAACGAAACCGCTAATACATCATCAATGTTATCTAAAATATCATCAATATTGCACTTAATTATCGGAATTTCCGCATCAGTCCATATTACATAATATTCCTTTTCGCCAGACAACATATGTATTTCATTTAAACTAACTTCATGGGAATCAGCATACTTTGAAAAATCAACTTTTCCATAAAATGTAAGATTTAAATTGGAAAGAATTTGATCTATTAGCTTATTATCCTCTACAATGCTGTAGTTTTTCAAAGCAGCTATACATTCTTCAAATAATGTTATGCCAATCACCTCTTGTTTCCCTTGTTCAATTGTTTTATGTAACTTCTGTAAGCCTTTTTATTACCCTCAAAAGGTATAGCAATTTTTATCGCTTTCGATTTTTTTCCCTTTGAAAAATCTTCAACATTAATATGTGAACCTTTTGTCTCATCCCAATCAAGTCTCCAACGACGTTTGCCATCGGCTGATTGCCGCCCTATAATCTTGTTATATCCATAACTTGTTTTAAGACGCCCATATACAGGTTTAGAATCTGCACCTAAATCACCTAACTTATCCAACGCCTTATTTTTGGCACGCTCATATGATTTTTCCTTTGGCCAAACCTCTTCGATATCTTTACAATCATTATGAACCAGGACATCAAAGTCTGAAACAAAGTAAGTATGGAAATCAGCGACTTCAAAGTTGTAAACTGCAACATATTCGCCTTCCGGCAGTTCTACAATTTCAATGTCATCTACGCATTGTGTAGAACCATCCTTCAGTCGAACCACATCGCCGGGCTGCAACAACTTTGCACTTGTCCAACCCTGTCCCTCTACCCAGAACGGATGGTCTTCTGTCGTTTCGATGATTTCTTCATCAATCGTCAGATAGAGTACCGTATCGGTTACATGAACATAGGTATTGACAACGGGCTTGTATGCAATTTCTCCCGTTTCCGGATTTGCAGAAAGAACCAGATCTCCAATCTGAATTTCTTCGATCGTACGGTCACCATCCGCTGTTTCGATCATCGTACCCGCAGCAAAACAGCTTGCATTGAACTTGCCGTTTAATGCTCCGCTTACAAAGTTCTTTCCGGCATTGATTGCCATTATTGCATATTATGAAGTTGCCACTATTGGTTGGAAATTATTTTTCATTTAATGGAAATAGTAGTAGATAATGATTGCAGAATGGGCACTTTAATATATTGTTCACTTTCGCATATCTTTTACAAAAAACACACCATCGCCCATTTTCTTCAACATTATTGATATATGTTATATAATCTATTTTTTTTACTGCATACTGAAAGCAAAATTCATAAATACATTCATATTTTTTAGGCAAAATATACGGAGTTATGACATGCTTCCATTCAATTCCATTGGCATATACAGGTTTTATATTTTCCTCTTTTAAGAGCATGGATAAATCCTTTTCTTTCCAATATTCCTCATTAAAATATCGTTTTTCAAATAGTTTCCAACTTTCCCAGGAATTTATTTTAATTAAAGCAGAGTAAACATCTTTTACAGTAATATCAAAATATTCCAAAGAGATACACCTTACCTTTCTTTCGGATATTTTTTAGAGCTTGTGTTCATAGGCGTTTTAAGAGTGTAGCAGCATGAGAAATCATAATCATTGTTTCAGCAGAGCAACAAGAAGTTTCATAATCCTTTGACAACCTGCGTGAACCATTCAGCCATGCAAAAGTACGTTCAACAACCCAACGTTTTGGTAAAACCTGAAATCCTTTCTGTTCTTTTATTTGCATAGAAATATCAATTCTGATATTGTGAAATTCATCAAAAGTATTCCGGAATGTTCCTCTATAACCGCCATCTGCACATCCCGCCTGAATGGTCGGATACCGATAAAGTGCTTTTTCAAACGTGTATACGCCGCCCTTTGTATCGTGAATATTTGCCGCATGAACGTGAATACACAGGAGATTTCCCATCGTATCTGTTACAATGTGCCGTTTTCTTCCCTTCGTTTTTCCCCCGTCATATCCATGATTTTCTCCATAACACGTTGTTTTTACGCTCTGTGAATCGATTCGTGCGTAACTTGGTTCTTCCTTCCTGCTTGTTTTCGTGTTATTTTGACAAGATGCTTCATCATTTTGTCCCATACGCCGTTCTCTCTTGCTCGGCGATAAAAACTCCATACCGTATCATGTGGCGGATCGTCATGTGGTAACATTCTCCACTGACAGCCTGTTTTTACGATATACAGCACTGCCTCTACCAATGATCTCTTATGATATTTGCTTTTATTTCCGGATGGAAAGAATTCTTTGATTGCTTCCCATTGTTCGTCTGTCAAATCACTTTCGTAATTTGTTGCTTGATATTCTTTTTTCATATCTCTTATTATACCACTTTTTTGCTATGAACACAAGCTCTTATACCCTGACGAAGGTACAGTATGAAAGCAAGAGAATATCTAAGAACAATTCAGAAATTTGAAAGTGAAACCAAGGAATGTTATGGACAGGCGGAATACCTGAAGAACGCCATTAACAACCTCTCAAATCAGAATGCCATTGAAACCGTTGAGGAACTTATCGTTGACCTTATGGACGAGGCATCTGATTACGCAATTCATCGTGTTCATCTGATAAATGAACTTTTAAACGTTGATGACCCAATGCAGTATACGCTTCTCCATTACCGCTACTGTCTTGGCTACAGCTGGCATAAGATTGCTTACAAGCTGAAAGCAAGCGTAGGATTTGTGAAGAATCTTCACGGTGAGGCGTTGAAGTCGCTTGACAGATATCTTGAGGAATGTTGCAATGCCGAAGAAGAGTAAGACCCCTTGCAGTTACCCAGGCTGTCCGAACCTTACCGACAGCAGATACTGCGAAAAGCACAAACATCCTGACAGACCGTCAGCTGCCAAGCGTGGTTACAACGGCAAGTGGCGTAGACTCAGCAAAGCTTACCTCCGCAAGCACCCAATGTGTGTACGTTGCCTGCAGCAAGGACGATATGTTCCTGCAACAGTAGTCGATCACATACAACCGCATCGTAACAACTCTGCTTTGATGTGGGACGAAAGCAACTGGCAAGCCTTATGCAAATCGTGCCATGATAAAAAGACATGGACGGAAGATAAGAACCCTGTTTATACATACTGAATAATTCTTTTTCTCCCAACATATCATAGTTTTTAGGAGAAAATACGCCTAACCGCTTGACTTTTCTCCTAAAATAAACTATAATTAGGAGAAAGGAGTGTGAACATATGAGAAACTTCCATTACAATGAACTTACAAGTCGTTCCTGGGACAGTGAGGTCATCGGACTTGTGGCACAAATTCATGAATACAAAGGAAGGCAGGAACTTTATCTGAAACAAAAGCCTGCGGAACTTGACCGCCTGATTGAAGTGGCAAAGGTACAGAGTACAGAGGCTTCCAATGAGATCGAGGGAATCCGCACGACAAACACACGTTTGATGCAGCTTGTCCGTGATAAGACAACGCCACGTAATCGTGATGAAGAAGAAATTATGGGGTATCGTGATGTGCTGAATACCATTCATGAAAATTATGAGTATATTCCGATCACTTCCAATTATATTTTGCAGCTGCACCGTGACCTATATCAATATTCCCATAAGAGCATTGGAGGAACTTTTAAGAATACCCAGAACTATATCAGTGCAACAGACTCTGAAGGACGAGAGTTTGTACTGTTTACACCGCTTGCTCCCTATGAAACGCCTTCAGCGATTGACGCGATCTGTGAGAGTTATAACCGCATGATGGATACACAGGAACTGGATGCTTTATTATTAATACCGGTATTCATTCACGACTTTCTCTGCATTCATCCGTTCAATGACGGCAACGGCAGAATGAGCCGATTGCTGACAACTCTGTTGCTATATCGTTCCGGTTATGTAATTGGCAGATATATCTCTCTTGAAAGTAAAATTGCAAAGAATAAGAATCTTTACTACGAAGCTCTGGAACAGTGTCAGAAAGGCTGGGCAGAAAACAAAGATGATCCTACGCCTTTTATCAAGTATCTCCTTCAGATCATATTGTCTGCCTATCGTGACTTTGAAGAACGTGTCAATTTGGTAGAAGAAAAACTTCCTGCAACCGAAATGGTACGTCAAGCTGTTTATCGTAAGATTGGAAAGTTTACCAAGAGTGAAGTGATGGAGCTTTGTCCGACCATCAGCAAGGCATCGATTGAAAATGCGATCAAACAGCTTGTAGAGAAAGGCTTGCTCATAAAACACGGCAGTGGACGCAGCACATTCTACACCAGAAGCGATGCACAATAACATTAGGCATCTTCCACAAAGTGGAGGGTGCTTTTTTATACCCTCGGGGGGGGTCAAAAAATCCCTAAAAATGGACAAAACACAGACCGGCGTTCCCTCTCACACACAAAAACCAAGGTTCAAACGGGGGATTAACCCCGAAAATATGCAAACAAGCCGAAACCTACGCAGTTTCGGCTATTTTTCTCTCAAAAGGCAGGTGAAATCAGATGGCAAAGGACGGCACAAGAAGAGGCGGCAGACGAGTTCGTGCAGGCGATAAGCCGAAAGCCCTCTCCGACAAGATCGCAGAGGGCAAGGATGCAGATATTATGGAATTTCATGCTCCGGAATTGGACGCAGCTGATCTGGACGATGCCGCTGATTTGACCGGTGCGGATATGCCAAGCCCCAGTGCATACTTGTCTGCCCAGCAGAAGAACGGAAAACCGCTGGGAGCAGACATTGTGTACAAAGAAACGTGGCTCTGGCTGAAACAGCGTGGCTGTGAAAAGCACGTCAACAAACGGCTGCTGGAAAGCTACTCACAGGCATTTGCCCGATTTGTACAGTGTGAAGAAGCCCTCAGTACCTATGGACTGCTGGGAAAGCACCCGACCACCGGCGGCGTTATTGCCTCCCCGTTTGTGCAGATGAGCCAGACATTTCAGAAACAGGCAAACTTGCTCTGGTATGAGATTTTCGATATTGTGAAACAGAACTGCACGACCAAATTTGACGGTACGCCACAGGATGATTTGATGGAACAGCTTCTGAGCAGCAGAAAGTGAGAAATACATGAAAGAAGATACTCAGTTCTGGCGAGATTTGAAAGCCAATCGCCAGAAGATGACCAAACAGCAATACAGAACCATAAAAGGGTGCGGGTTGCCAGTGGCAACCTCTCGCAAAGCGAGAAGCACCGACCGAGGCGACAGCCGAGACCTGGCGGTCAGCGGAAAAGTACTGGACGCCAGAAAAGGCTTACAGAAAGTTTTGAAGCGGAGGAATGGAGCATGACCACAACCACAGAATTTCAGCTTGTTGACATCAACAAGTTAGTACCCTATGCGAATAATGCCAGAACGCACAACAAGGAACAGATCCTGAAGCTTCGCTCTTCTCTGCGTGAGTTTGGCTTTGTGAATCCCGTCATTATCGACCGGGAATACAATGTGCTGGCTGGACATGGACGCATTATGGCGGCAAAAGAAGAAGGCATTGCAGAAGTCCCCTGTGTGTATGCCGACCATCTGACAGAAGCACAGAAGAAAGCGTATATTCTTGCTGACAACCGGATGGCGTTAGATGCCGGCTGGGACGAAGAACTGCTTGCTGTTGAGATGGAAGAGTTGCAGAATCTCGGATTTGACCTGGGTTTGACTGGTTTCGATGAATCTGAAATTGCTGACCTTTTCGACATTAACAGTGATGAAGCAAAACAGGATGATTTTGATGTAGATGCAGAACTGAAAAAGCCCTGCAAATCCAAAACAGGTGACATCTGGCATCTTGGAAAACATACTGTCATCTGCGGAGATTCCACTTTGCCTGAAACATTCAATGCGTTGCTTGGTGATACAAGAGTAAACCTTGTCTGTACAGATGCACCATATTTTGTCGACCTGAACAGTACGTCAGGCAAAATCAAAAATGACAATCTTAACGATAAAGAAGCCTATGAATTTCTAATGAAAGTATTAAAAAATCTGCACGAATATATGCAGAGAGATGCAAGTTTCTATGAATTCTATGCCACTTCAAAGGCGAGAATTTTTCACGATGCTTTTGAAGATGCCGGCTTCAAAGTTGGTGCAGGTCTTGTTTGGAAGAAAGACCGCCTTGTTCTCACCCGAACAGACTGGAAATATATCCACGAACCTATCATTTTCGGCTGGAAAAAGGACGGGAAACATAACTGGTACGGGGATCAGAAACAAGTGACCGTATTTGAATTTGACCGTATCAAAAACAGCAAAGAGGACGGCTGCGGACACCCCTCAAGCAAACCTGTTCCTCTTATCGCCTATCTTATCGGTTTATCGACGCAGACCAATGCTTTAGTGCTTGATTGCTTTTTAGGTTCAGCATCTACGCTTGTTGCCTGCGACCAGCTTGACAGAATTTGTTACGGCATAGAGTTTGAACCGAAGTTTGTTGATGTAGCCGTTGAAAGGTACATAAAACTCCATGACGGAAATTCCGATGATGTGTATTTGATTCGGGATGGGAAGCGAATGGAATATTCGGAAGTAGAGGTGTCAGATGCGTAATCTCACCCTTGGCAGCCTCTTTGACGGCAGCGGCGGTTTTCCGCTTGCCGGACTGTTAGCTGGCATTGTGCCTGTCTGGTCTTCTGAAATTGAACCGTTTGCCATTCGTGTAACAGAAAAACGGCTGCCGCAGGTACAACACTTCGGCAATATCAGCGGACTGCATGGTGCAAAGCTGCCGCCTGTGGACATCATCACCTTTGGCAGTCCATGCCAGGATATGAGCATCGCCGGAAAACGAACCGGTCTGAACGGCAGCCGTTCTTCGCTGTTTCATGAAGCAATCCGTATCATCCGAGAAATGAGGTGTGCAAGCAATGGCAAATATCCAAGATACATCGTCTGGGAAAACGTCCCCGGAGCATTTTCTTCCAACGGCGGAGAAGATTTCCGCTGTGTCCTCGAAGCCATCTGTTCGGTCAAAGACAGCAGCATTTCAATTCCTCGACCTGCGGGAAAATGGACAAAAGCCGGAGAGATTCTGGCAGAATCCTATTCCCTCGCATGGCGAGTTCTTGATGCACAATACTGGGGAGTGCCCCAGCGAAGAAAACGGATCTTTCTTGTCGCAGATTTTGACGGAACAAGTGCCGGAAAAATACTATTTGAGTCCGAAGGCTTGTCAGGGTATTCTGCGGAGAGCCTCCGTGCGTGGCAAAGAACTGCCGGAAGTGCTGCGGACAGCTTTGGAACGGCAGGCTTGTGCTTGTGTGACCAGGGCGGAGAACGCATAGACATTCTGAAAGAACGCACTGCCACCCTTCGGGCAGAAGCCCATCATCCGCCTTGTGTACTGGAAAATCATCCTGCTGACAGCCGGCTTCAGATCTCTGAGAACGGAAAAGTACAGACGCTGACTTCCAGATGCGGAACCGGCGGCGGAAATGTTCCGTTGTTGATGGATACGCCGAAAACGCTGAAGATTCGCTGCGGAAAAGCTGGCGGTGGAAAAGGCAGTCTGATACAGGAAAACAAATCTGCTACGCTGTCCTGCAACAATGACCAGACTGTGTTTCAGCCGAAAGCATACGGCATCAGTTCCTTTTCCAGCAATGCCATGCTTTCCGGTAATCCGCATAGCGGCATTTATGAGGCAGATACTTCCCGTACTTTGGACACCAGCGACCAGTCACCAGCAAAAAACCAAGGCGGTATTGCTGTGCTGGAAAGTTATGCTTTGCAGGGTTCAATGATCGGTCGGTCTGACCAAAACGGACCGCAGGGCGGCGGTGTCAACAAAGAGGTCGCTTTCACTTTGAATGCTACCGACCATCATGCAGTGTATGCTGCTTCTACGGGAAATTTCAGCGGTGCATTTCGGGAAACGACCCCTACACTGCTGGCACGGGACCACAAAGACCCCAGCATCGTTTCCAGCGGTTATGCGGTTCGCAGACTGACACCGCAGGAATGTGCAAGACTGCAGGGATTTCCGGATCAATGGTGCAGTGACCTGGCATCGGAAAATCCCACAGAAGAAGAAATCGACCGATGGGTAGCTATTTTTGAAGAATACCGAAAAGCGGTAAAACCGGAGAGCCGTCCCAAAAGCCGAAAGATGGTACAGAAATGGCTGCAAGATCCATATCGTGATGCAGAAGAGTACCGCCTTTGGGGGAATGGCATCTGTCTGAATGTTGCTGTTTTTGTACTTGCTGGAATCGTCTGGGCAGATTTGTGATCTGTTACAAATGACGGCCGAAACATTCTACACATCTCACAGTTGCTATCTGTGGGAAACAGAGTTAATATGTGTCATGGCGAAAGCAAAAACGCCGAAAGAAAGGAGTTTTTCACATGACCATTGCTTATCACAGTCAAAATCGAAAGGAACTGGTGAAAGCCATCAGTGAGATTATCGGCATTCCGGCAGTCTATCAATTCATGCCCACCTGTGCCTACAAAATCGGGGAATGCTACACCGTTACCAAGTCCGGTGATCTGGAAATCAGTGACCAAGCCGACCATAAGGAAACAGAACGGCTTCTTGCCGAACTGGCAAATCGGGGCTATGTTGTTCCAGACACATCAGAGCCGGAATCCAAAGGCTTGACTGTGCAGATGCCAGCCGATTTCTTCACGGAGCATACACTGGGCAATCTCCGGCAGATCTGTGAAAACAAGGCTGCCCTTTTTCAGGCAGCTTTTCAAACGGATTCGCTGGACATCATTCCGTCTGATGAAAAGGTGGAATTCCCTTGGTTTACAGTCGAACAGGATGGTGATGCAGATGCCTACTGCACCTTCATTTCCATGCTCTGCGAATTTGCCAAGAACCAGAGCCGCATCAACCGCAAACCAGACACCTCCGACAATCCCAAGTACACCATGCGGTGTTTCCTGATTCGTCTGGGAA
>OLVW01001141.1_pt1 | contig 24114 bp, 19 predicted proteins | sample 1673301 | NCBI WGS metagenome assembly OLVW01 (sample SAMEA3178941, study PRJEB25190) | human gut metagenome
AAATGCGGCCCTGAAAGAGCAGAAGAAACAGGACAGAAAGAATCTGTACGGGTCTAAAAGCCAGAAGATTTCACGTAAGAAAAAGGAGGAAGCACCTTCTCATGAAGAGAACAAGGATGACTTTGACGGAACTTCAGGACCTTCATCCGTTTCCGCAAGTGACGAAGATGCTCTTTCACAAGCACCGGAGAAAAAAGAGGAAAGACCCTACCGTAAGGGGATGTCTTACAAGCGTATGAAGGCAGACAAGTCAGTATGTCATGATTCAGACTTCAGCCGGCTGCCAAAAGATGCCGTAATCATCAAGACCTTCTACAAGTATTCTTACCAGCAGATAAGCTATATATTGGAGCACAAATATCAGGTAATCCGTTACAAGCAGTCCGACGGCAAGATTCGTGAGGGATATTTCCCGAAAGCCGGGGAACCGGACTACATAGACGTAGTTCCCGGAACTCATGCATCGGCAGACTTTCTGGCTCACCTGGCATTCAATCATTTTGTGCTGAATGTCCCCTACTACCGTGAAATGTACCGTCTATCGGATCATAAGATGTCTCTGAGCCGGATGACGCTGGTCAACTGGCTCGCCAAAGGAGCCGCTTTTACAAGCGCTCTGATAGAGAGACTGAAAGACCGCGCCATGGTCAAGGACTCCATTGTCAACTGTGACGAGACCTGGTGCAAGGTGAAGATGAACAGACATTTCCTGAAAAAGTATGTCTGGTGTCTGGTAAACAAGGAACAGAAAATAGCAATCTACTGTTATGAGGACGGTTCCAGAGGACGTAAGGTTCTCAAGGGAATCCTCAAAGACCGGCAGGTAAAGGCACTGCAGTCGGACGGTTACAACGTTTATATGTACATCGATAAAGAACTGGTAGACACGGAACATCTCTGCTGCCTGGCTCATGCACGTGCCAAATTTGTCCTACCTCCAACTCATTCTCCCCGTGGAGAACTCATGGACAAGGCTGTGAATTATCTTCAGGTTTTCTGGAAACAGCTCTTTGCCTATCTGAACGATGGGCGGTATGACATAGACAATTCAATAGCAGAACGTTTCATCCGTCCGCTGGCGGGGGAGCGCAAAAACTCGTTGTTCTTTGTTGGCAGCCGCATGGCAAATGTATCGGCAGCCTATCATACGCTGCTTTCAACATGCCGAATGAACGGGCTGTCTGCTCTGGAATATCTCAAGAAATTCTTCCACGAAATTGTCAAAGGGAGAAAGGATTATGAAAATCTTTTGCCCATGACAATCGGAATTAATACCAACAAATGTTAATAATCACGTTCAATTTTTGATTTTTTTAATAGGAAACCGCTGAAAAGCGGCTTTCACTATACTACACGTCAAAATTGGACGCTAACTCATAATATAGAAAAAGTTCTGTTCTTAAATAAATTTATCATTACTACATTATATAATAACAAGTTAAATTATTTTCCATGAAAAATATTAATAACGTACATATCGCTGTAGCAGGTACAGGATACGTAGGTCTGTCCATTGCTACATTATTATCACAGCATCATCATGTGACAGCTGTGGATGTAATTCCTGAAAAGGTAGAGAAAATCAATAACCGCATCAGTCCGATACAGGATGAATATATCGAGAAGTATCTGACAGAAAAGGAACTAGACCTGACGGCTACACTCGATGGAGCCTCAGCCTACAAGAATGCAGACTTTGTTGTGATTGCAGCTCCTACAAACTACGATCCGGTAAAGAACTATTTCGATACCAGCCACGTAGAAGAAGTTATTGACTTGGTACTGGAAGTAAATCCGGATGCGGTGATGGTCATAAAGAGTACCATTCCTGTAGGTTACTGCCGAAGCCTGTATGTAAAATATGCAGAGAAGTTTAAGAATACTCCTACCCTAGCTGGCAAAAAGTTCAATTTGCTGTTCTCGCCGGAGTTCCTGCGTGAAAGCAAAGCGCTATACGATAACCTTTACCCTAGTCGTATCATCGTAGGTTATCCGAAATTCATCAACGGACGGGATGCAGAAAACGAAGCGATCAAAGCCATTGCAGGTGAACATCTGGATGAAAAAGCACACGAATTTGCAGCATTACTTCAGGAGGGTGCCATCAAAGAAAACATTGATACGTTATTTATGGGACTGAAAGAAGCAGAAGCAGTAAAACTGTTTGCCAATACCTATCTTGCCTTGCGTGTTTCTTACTTCAACGAACTAGATACATATGCGGAAGTAAAGGGACTGGATACGCAGGCTATCATTCAGGGTATTTGTCTGGATCCGCGTATCGGTACACATTACAATAACCCGTCATTCGGTTACGGTGGTTACTGTCTGCCCAAAGACACGAAGCAACTCTTAGCCAACTATCAGGATGTACCCGAGAATCTGATTCAGGCAATTGTGGAGAGCAACCGTACACGTAAGGATTTCATTGCAGACCAAGTACTGAAAAAAGCGGGATATTATGATTATAACAATCATGGAGATTATAATCCAAAGGAAGAAAAAGAATGTGTTATCGGAGTATACCGCCTCACAATGAAATCAAACAGTGACAATTTCCGTCAAAGTTCGATTCAGGGGGTAATGAAACGTATCAAAGCAAAAGGTGCTACAGTAATTATCTATGAACCAACTCTGGAAGACGGAACAACTTTCTTCGGTTCGAAGGTTGTAAACAACTTAAAGGAATTCAAAAAACAAAGTCAGGCCATCCTTGCCAACCGATATGACGCTTGTCTAGACGATGTAAAAGATAAAGTTTATACGCGTGATATTTTCCGCAGAGATTAAAAACAAATAAGCAACAATAACCAGTGCAAACCCACGTAGTTATCATGGCAGGCGGCATAGGAAGCCGTTTCTGGCCCATGAGCACCCCCGAATACCCCAAACAGTTCATCGATGTAATGGGCGTAGGAAAATCCCTGATTCAGCTCACGGTGGAGCGTTTCAAGGATATCTGTCCGAAAGAGAATTTCTGGGTGGTAACCTCGGAAAAGTATGTAGACATTGTAAAGGAGCAGTTACCGCTGATTCCAGAGCAGCATATTCTGGCGGAACCGGAAGCAAGGAATACGGCACCGTGCATCGCGTATGCGTGCTGGAAGATCCGGAAGGAGTTTCCGCAGGCGAACATCGTAGTGACTCCCTCGGATGCACTGGTGATTGATACGGCAGAGTTTGCCCGCTGCATCCGGCTAGCACTGGAGAAAACGGCAGCCTCACACGCTATCGTGACCTTGGGCATGAAGCCTACCCGACCGGAAACGGGCTACGGGTACATCGCAGCTCAAGGTGAAGCCGACGAGAAGGGTATCTGCAAGGTGAAAGCGTTCAAGGAGAAACCAAACGTGGAAACGGCGAAGAGGTATCTGGCTGCGGGAAATTATTTCTGGAACGCAGGGATATTTGTGTGGAATGTGGAAACGATTACGAATGCTCTACGCAGGTACGCGCCGCAGATTGCAGGAGTGATGGACGAGCTGGAGCCTGCCTTGTTTACCGACAGGGAGGCGGAAGAGCTGAAACGCCTCTTCCCTACGTGCGAGAAGATTTCCATCGACTATGCGGTGATGGAAAAGGCAGAGGATATCTTTGTACTACCGGTGGAGTTCGGATGGAGTGATTTAGGCAGCTGGGGCTCACTGCACACGCTGTTGCCACAAGATGAGAGTGGAAATGCTTCTGTAGGAACAAACGTGAAGCTATTCGATTGCCGGAACTGTGTGGTGCATGTAGCAGACGAGCGCAAGGTGGTGCTGGAAGGTCTGGACGGCTACATCGTGGCAGAAAAGAACGGTCAACTGCTAATATGCCGCCTAAGTGAAGAACAGCGTATCAAGGAGTTTTCGGCTGGGAAGTAAACGGAAATCGCCAAATTCCTGCTACTGAAAGATTTTGATTCTCCATTTGTTTTTTAATCCTTTTATCCTATTCATTAGGAAATAAAGAAAAAATTTGTTCTTTTGCATCAGAACCAAATCCAAATATATGAATGTTACAGTTTTTAATCCGGCTCAATTGCAAGTGCTTGAAATGATGTCGTTTGTGGATAGTCCTGAAGCATTAGCAGAACTTAAAAAGGCTATTTCTGACTATTTCGCCAAGCAAGCGCAAAAAGAAATTGACCGTTTATGGGAGAATGGAGAATTAAATGAGGAAAAAGTCGATAAATTCTACCAACTACATGAACGTACTCCCTATAAATGAATATGAGAAACATTGTATTGGATACAAACTCACTGATTATTGCAATTTCAGCGAAGAATGACTGCCATAAAGTATGGCAATCATTCTTGAATGGAGATTATACGTTATGTATAAGCAATGAAATCGTAGAAGAGTATCCGGAAGTCATGACTCGCAACATTAATATGTAGCCGAAACGATTATCTACACGATTCTTACTCGTGAAAATGTAAAGAAATTAACTCCTCACTACCGTTTTCATCTAATTACAGCAGACCAGGATGACAATAAGTTCGTAGACTGTGCCATAACAGCCAATGCGGAATATATCGTGACGGAAGATCACCATTTCAATGAACTTAAAAATATATCTTTCCCATCAGTTGCCATAATTAATTTGAAGGACTTCGCAAAAACATTGTAAGTCTAATGGGTGATTGTCGACGAATATATCAGCTTGCATTTTATTGATTATCGGCAGCAGTCGCGTAGTACTGAGTGAGGAGCAGCGCATCAAGGATTTTTCGGCTGGAAAGTAAACGGAAATCGCCACGGTACTCTATACGGAGGGTATCGTGGCGATTTTTTTGTATCGGCTTGTAGTTTCGGCATTTATTTGCTTACTTTGTAAATATCAACTACTAAAATGCATACTGTATGGAAAGTTATATTCGGTTTGACTGGGCGATGAAGCGCCTGCTGCGCAACAAGGCCAATTACGCGGTGCTGGAGGGACTGCTCACTACGCTGCTGGAAGAAAAGGTGACGATCCAGAAACTGCTGGAGAGTGAGAGTAACCAGGAGGATGAGTTCGACAAGTACAACCGCGTGGACATGCTGGCGGAGAACTCGAAAGGGGAACTGGTGCTCATCGAGGTGCAGAACAACAATGAGTATGCGTATTTCCAACGAATGCTGTTCGGGGCTTCGAAGCTGGTGACGGAGTATATCAATCGCGGACAGGGGTACGACAAGGTGCGCAAGGTGTACAGCGTGAACATCGTGTATTTCTCGCTAGGACACGGAAAGGATTTCGTGTATCACGGGAAAACGGAGTTCGTGGGGATTCACGAGGGGGATGTGCTGGAGCTGAGCCCCTTCCAGAAGCAGACGTTCAAGGTGGATAAGGTGAGCCAGCTTTATCCGGAGTATTATATCCTGAAGGTGAATGACTTCAACCGGGTGGCAAAAACGCCGCTGGAGGAGTGGATTTATTACCTGAACACGGGGAACGTGCCGGAACATGCCACGGCACCGGGACTGGACAAGGTGAAGGAGCAGTTGAAGCTGGACCGCATGAGCCGAGAGGAGCTGAACGCGTATTACAAGCATCTGGATAACATCGTGATTCTGCGGGATAATATCATGACGGAACGTGCGGAAGGTCGTGCGGAAGGTCGTGCGGAAGGTCGTGCGGAAGGTCGTGCAGAAGGTCGTGCAGAGACACAAACCGCCATTGCTCGCAACCTGAAATCTCTGGGACTGAGTACTGAACAGATTCAGGCTGCTACCGGACTATCCGCCAAAGAAATAGAACAACTATAGAAAGCTTTCAAATCATTCAAGTAGCTTAGTGATAGAAACAGAATCTATTAGTCCTTGTATCGAATTCACGTTAATTGCTTATGGAAGAACAAACCAAGAAAATGCCACGTGGACTTATACCAAGCCCCGAAGAGGCTGTGAGAACCGCAAGAGTATATGTACCTAGAACACTGATGGCAATGCCGTCGTCTTTCCTGCAATGGCCTTATAAGATGTCTTATTGGGGAAACGACAAATACGGAGATTGCGTGACGGCAGAAGAAGCCTTCGCTAAGGTAACCGCATCTGGACATTACTTTATCCCTGAATGTACTGTGATAGGATGGGCAGAAAGAAATGGATACCTCAATGGGGCGGCTTGTTCCTCTGTGTTGTCGACTATGAGGGATAAAGGTATAGACTTCAGCATGAACATTTTATATGATGGAGATTTCTCCATAATAAATTACAAAGACTGCACTGCCTTGAGGAATGCCATTTATTGTTGTGGTCCCGTAAAATTATCCATCGACTCCAAGTACATGCAGCCGGTGACATCCCCAGCCAAGGGTAATATGACACCTGGTGAAAGCGGGTGGGCGTTGTATAATTATCCCCAAAGCGGGAAGCATGACCATTGTGTTTCTGTTTGCGGCTATGGGTTGCTGGATGATCTCATATCCGAATTCAAGAAATATCAAATCGATGTAAGAAAATCCTCTGGTATGCCGGGCGGTATGTGGTATGCAGTGTTCACATGGAATTCCATAGGCATAGTGGATGAACAATCCCTCTTGAACATGACGTATGAGGCATGGGCGAGAGACCCTGTTACCCGTACTGTGTCTTTGCCAAAAGTAAGTGCTTTCAGACTTAAAAACGATGGTGGTTTCGTAGTCGACATCCATGCTATTTATCACTCCAATGACCCAAACAATCCTTATGATGAGGAGGTAGCAAACAAGAAGAACTTCCCCATCGCGCAAACCAGGGAAATGAAACTCGCAGAAAAATGTGTGAAGGGAAAAAACGGAAAGCCCAAGCACAGCATACAAGCGGGGGATAGTGTTCAACTGAAAGTATGGGTGAGCTGTGGAAAAGACAATACGTCTTCTCTTTCGTTCATTTACGATCCCAACGGCCCGATACAGTCATTCAAGATTTCAGGTTCTACGCTCAACAATTCTCTCGAATACCTGGGAGCTTGTTAATACAAAGAAATTCATCTGATTGATTTTTAATAACAGAAAACGCCATGGTACACTTCATGAGAAGTATCGTGACGTTTTTTTTGTATCGGCTTGTAGTTTCGGTGTTTATTTGCTTACTTTGTAAATATCAACTACTAAAATGCATACTGTATGGAAAGTTATATTCGGTTTGACTGGGCGATGAAGCGCCTGCTGCGCAACAAGGCCAATTACGCGGTGCTGGAGGGACTGCTCACTACGCTGCTGGAAGAAAAGGTGACGATCCAGAAACTGCTGGAGAGTGAGAGTAACCAGGAGGATGAGTTCGACAAGTACAACCGCGTGGACATGCTGGCGGAGAACTCGAAAGGGGAACTGGTGCTCATCGAGGTGCAGAACAACAATGAGTATGCGTATTTCCAACGAATGCTGTTCGGGGCTTCGAAGCTGGTGACGGAGTATATCAATCGCGGACAGGGGTACGACAAGGTGCGCAAGGTGTACAGCGTGAACATCGTGTATTTCTCGCTAGGACACGGAAAGGATTTCGTGTATCACGGGAAAACGGAGTTCGTGGGGATTCACGAGGGGGATGTGCTGGAGCTGAGCCCCTTCCAGAAGCAGACGTTCAAGGTGGATAAGGTGAGCCAGCTTTATCCGGAGTATTATATCCTGAAGGTGAATGACTTCAACCGGGTGGCAAAAACGCCGCTGGAGGAGTGGATTTATTACCTGAACACGGGGAACGTGCCGGAACATGCCACGGCACCGGGACTGGACAAGGTGAAGGAGCAGTTGAAGCTGGACCGCATGAGCCGAGAGGAGCTGAACGCGTATTACAAGCATCTGGACAACATCGTGATTCTGCGGGATAATATCATGACGGAACGTGCGGAAGGACGTGCGGAAGGACGTGCAGAAGGTCGTGCAGAAGGTCGTGCAGAAGGTCGTGCAGAAGGTCGTGCAGAAGGTCGTGCAGAAGGAATAGCGGAAGGAATAGCGGAAGGACGCGCAGAAGGAATAGCAGAAGGGCGCGCGGAAACACAAACCGCTATTGCTCGCAACCTGAAATCTCTGGGGCTAAGTACCGAACAGATTCAGGCCGCTACCGGACTATCCGCCAAAGAAATAGAACAACTATAGGCTCTAAACTTGCTAGTCTACCATTTATTCACTTTCTTTGCAACTTCAATGAAAATGGTATGAAACTGATAAAGACTTTATTACTGACTACACTTTTTAGTCCGCTTTATGCGCAGCAGCCTGCCGACTCGCTGAAGTATAAGGTGGAGGCAGGAGCTGCCGTGTCGAACGGGGATTATGCGCCTGTGTGGCTGACGGCCAACCGGTATGGGGTGGCTGGCAACGAGCCTAACTTTGCGTATGTGCGTGCCGGAGCGGAATGGAACAAGGTGTTGCCGAAGGACTGGCGGATAGACGTGGGAATGGATCTGGCGGGGGGAAAGAACCTTTCGTCGAAGTTCTGGGTGCAGCAGGCTTATGCGGATGTGTCGTGGAAGGCGCTGACGCTGAGCATCGGAAGCAAGGAACGGCCGGGGTTCCCGCTCGCGAAGAACGAGAAGCTGACCAGTGGCTGGATGGTGGAGGGTACGAACATGAGGCCGATTCCGCAGGTACGGGTAGAAGTGAAGGATTACCTGAACGTTCCGGGTACGAAGGGTTGGATGGCCTTTAAGGGGTATCTGAGTTACGGGTATTTTACCGACGGCGACTGGCAGGAGGATTTTGTGGCTCCGGGACAGGTCTATACGACGGGGGTATTGTATCACAGCAAGTCGCTGATGATCCGACTGGGTAACCGGGAGAAGTTGCCGGTGGAGTTTGAATTTGGTTTGCTGACGGCAGCACAGTTCGGCGGCAAGCAGATGCGGAAAAACGCGGACGGCAGCGTGAGTCTGGTAAGAGATATGCCGCAGGGACTCAAGGATTTCTGGAAGGTGTTCTTCCCCAAGCAGGAAAGTACGCTGGAGAACGTGGAGGGAAATCACTGCGGAAGCTGGAACTTCGCGCTGAATTACTATGCGGGCGACTGGAAGTTTAAGGCGTATCTGGAGCATTATTTCGAGGATCACTCGCAGATGTTCTGGCAGTACGGACGATGGAAGGATGGTCACATCGGCGTGGAAGTGGATTTTCCGAAGAACCGGTGGATCAGTGCCGTGGTGTGGGAAGGTCTGAATACGACGGATCAGACGGGTCCGATTCTCTACGACGGGATAGCGGGTTCGTTCAACGACTTGCAGATGAGCGGCGGTGATAATTATTTCAACAATTGGCAGTATTTAGGCTGGCAGAATTACGGGAACTCGCTGGGGCATCCGTTCGTGCTGGGACCGGCGTATAATTCGGACGGTACGAACTTGATTAAGGGTAGCCGTGTGAAGGCTCAGCATGTGGGACTGACGGGGGATCCGTCGGAGGAATGGAACTGGAGATTGCTGGTTTCGTATGCCCGCAACTGGGGATCGTATAACAATCCTTTCGACGAGGTGAAGAAGCAGTTCAGCAGTCTGGCGGAGGTGACTTATCGACCTGAACGTCTGAAGGGATGGAGTTTCAGTGCTGCTCTGGCGGTTGACCGTGGAAATTATCCGGGAAACAGTACGGGTGGTATGTTGACAATCAGAAAATGTGGAGGATTCGGCTTATGAGAAACAAGGTGATGATTTGGATGGCTCTGGTGGTGGCGCTGGTGATGCAGGGTTGCCAAAAGGCGCCTATCAACAACGATATAGAGGGATTCTGGCAGTTGGAGCAGTTCATGGTGAAGGATACGCGTGAGGTGGTAACGTGCGAGCGCCTGTATTACAGCATTACGCGCATGGTGACGGAGGTGTCGGAAAAGCAGGGGCCGAACGGCTACGGCAGTTACATCGGGCGTACGGAGTACCGCAACAACGAGACGCAGCTGGTGCTGAAGGATTTCAAGGTACGTGCCAACACGAGCGACAACAAGCAGGATGCGCCGGTGGAGATGCTGCGGCATTTCGGTATCGACAATCAGGCGGAAACGGTGTTCAACGTAAGGTCGTGCGACGGCAAGTACATGACGCTGGAATCGGACTATGCTCTGCTGAAGTTACGGAAGTTCTAAAAGGGTATTTTATACAGGAAATCGCCACGGTACACGCTATGCGGAGTATCGTGGCGTTTTTTTTGTATCGGCTTGTAGTTTCGGTATTTATTTGCTTACTTTGTAATTATCAACTACTCATGCACGCAATCTGGAATCGCCGGAGCTGACGGATAACCGGATAGGAACGGATGGTGTGACTACCGGCAAGAAAGCATAATCTGATACCAGCATAACGGTGAGGAAATTCTTTTGTAAAACGAAACACGGAAAGGAGGAAATATGGACGGTATGGATTTGACTTGCGGGCACTTTGTGAACCCGTTTACCGATATCGGATTCAAAATTATATTCGGACAGCCTGCTAGCAAGGAATTGCTTATCACGCTTCTGAACGAACTGCTGGCTGGAGAGCATCGTATCGAGAACCTGATTTTTCTGGATAAGGAGAATCACTCTGACAGCATGGCGGATGCGGGGATCATCTACGACCTGTACTGCCTGACGGATACGGGGGAATATATCATCGTGGAGATGCAGAACCGGTTCCACAGCAGCTTTCTGGACCGCACACTGTTCTATATGTGCCGGGCTATCGGCAGGCAGGTGGAGAACTTGCGCGAGAAGAGGAGAAAAGAGCGTGAACTGAAAATGGGAAAGCCGGACGAGGAGGAGGAAGATGATTTTTTGCTGAGGGAACCGATGCAGGAAAACTACGGGGCCAGATACAGGCTCTCGACGGTATACGGTATCTTCCTGATGAACTTCCGGGAGCCGGGACTGGAAGAAAAGTTCCGTACGGATACTGTTATAGCCGACCGGGAAAACGGTAAGGTGGTGAACCCGCACTTCCGGCAGATTTTCCTTCAGTTCCCGTATTTCACCAAGGAGCTTAAGGACTGTAAAACTCTTTATGACAAACTTATTTATACACTGAAGAATATGCAACATTGGAACCGAATGCCGGATGCGTTGAAAGAACAGGTTTTCAACCGTCTGGAAGAGCTTGCCGCTGTGGCTAATCTCTCGATGGAGGACCGCATTGCCTACGACAAGGCGCTGGATCGCTACCGTGTGAGCCGGATCGTAGAAGAGGATGCGCGCGAAGCTGGTTGGAAAAAGGGGCTGGAAGAAGGTAGAGCGAAAGGTAGAAGCGAAGGACGTGCAGAAGGAAGAGCGGAAGGACGTGCGGAAGGACGTGCGGAAGGACGTGCGGAAGAAAAAATTGCTATTGCACGTAACCTGAAATCGCTGGGACTGACTACGGCACAGATTGTACAAGCCACGGGGCTGACGGAAGAAGAAATCATAAACGAGTTGTAGGAAAAACACACATAAAAGAAAAATCGCCACGGCACACGCTATATGGAATATCGTGGCGATCCTTTCGTAAAAAGTGTATATTGTAATTCCATGAGAAAACAGATACTCTTATGCGGATATATACCATCACTCTATCGGCGATCAACAATGGATTATTCACTGGGGATGCTACTCAGCAAGTGATTACAAAGACGAAACAGGTTGAAATCGTTGCTTCGGACATCAGATGTAATTTCTGGTATGACACGCGGGAGGAAACGATGGAGAATCTGTCGCACTACCAAACACGGACAATATCAACTGATGGCATCATCAGCATCATCGAATAACACTTCGAATGTAAGCTTTAGTGAACGTGAAAAAAATGCGATAATGAGCTTCCTCGAAAAGCTGAACAACGGGGAAACAAAATATGAAAACCTGGATCCGGACGGATTAATCGTTGAACTTATGCAAGTTAAGGCTCTGATGTTTATCTGTCAATTTACGTCTAAAGACAATTAGACCAAAGGTGCTATAGGTAGTTACTACGATTGGCAAAATGAGCAGTACTCTATTCTGTTTTCATTCAGTCCGATGAACTAAAAGGAAATTTACACAGGAGTATCACCACCGTATGGGAACGTGAAAATACGGAGGATATATAAAGCAAAAGGGCTGCTTCAACTGAATGATTGAAGCAGCCCTCTTCTTTATGTGTATCCGTCAGGAATTATTTTTCAGGAGTATTTGCCAGTGTAGCAGTCAGGAAGTCGTAGAACTTGGCAACTGAAGGGATGTGGCAACGTTCTTCCGGTGTATGCGGACACTGCAAGGTAGGACCGAACGAAATCATGTCGAGTCCCGGAATAATGGCTCCGATGATACCACACTCCAGTCCGGCATGGATGACTTTCACTTCAGGTTGTTCGCCAAACTGAGCCTTGTATGCTTCTTTCATGGCGTGCAGGATAGGAGAATTTACATTCGGTTCCCAGCCTGAATAGCTGCCCGAACGTTCTACATGCATGCCTGCCATAGAGAAACAGCTTTCGATGGCTGTGTTGCGGTAATCCTTCATCGACTCACGAGCACTGCGGGTCAATACCTTGACAGCTGCCTTTCCGTTGGCTATTTCGACGATAGCAAGGTTGGATGAGGTTTCTACCGTATCGGGAATGCTCGGGATGAAACGTTCTACACCGTTGGGACAAGCGTAGATGGCGTCTACCAGATTATCGCGGATTTCTTCCGGTACCATATACTTGGGCAGAGCTACGCGTTCTGCCTTGAAGCTGAGGTCTTCTTCGATGCCGGCAAATTCGTCGCGCCATACCTGTTCGCACTCGCCTACGAATGCCAGTACGTCGTCTACTTCCGTTTCGGGAACGGTAATTACCACTTCACATTCACGTGGAATGGCATTGCGCATGTTACCGCCTTCCCACGATACCAGACAAGCCTCGTCGTAGGCAATGACCTGATTCAGGAAGCGTGCCATGAGCTTGTTGGCATTGGCATGTCCCCAGCCTATCTGGATGCCGGAATGACCGCCGCGCAGACCTTTCAGAGTAACCTTCAGGGCTACGTCTTCGGGATCGGTTTCTTCTTCCTTGTATTCCAATGTAGCTGTCAGATCTTCACCACCTGCACAGCCGATATACAATTCACCTTCTTCTTCCGAATCGAGGTTCAGCAGGATATCGCCTTCGATGGTTCCCGGCTTCAGACCGAAGGCTCCGTACATGCCTGTTTCTTCATCGGCAGTAATCAGGGCTACCAGCGGACCGTGTTTCAGGGTTTTGTCTTCCATCACAGCCATGATAGCAGCTACGCCCATACCGTCGTCGGAGCCTAAGGTTGTGCCTTTGGCTCTTACCCATTCGCCGTCTACGTACGGCTGGATAGGATCGTTTTCGAAGTCATGCTGTGTATCTTTGTTCTTTTGCGGCACCATATCCATGTGTGCCTGCAAGATTACGGTTTTACGATTCTCCATACCCGGAGTGGCAGGCTTGCGATAGATAATGTTCCCAGCCTCATCCTGAAAAGCTTCAACACCTGCTTGCTTGCCAAATTCCAGTAAGAACGACTGAACTTTTGCCAGATGTCCTGAAGGACGAGGCACTTGAGTCAACGCATAAAAATGCTTCCACACATTCTGTGGAGCCAGAGAAAGAATTTCACTCATAGGTTTTAGTTTTATTTTTATTTGTAAGCGGCAAAGCCACCAGTCCATATATTCCTAACAAAATTAATAAAAAGGTTTGAATACCATGTACTAAAAGTGCAAATATTCCTGCATCTTCCTTACTTACGCCATACATCATCATCATGGTGATGACGGCAAAATGCCACGGTCCGGCTCCGTTGGGGGTGGGAACGATGACGGCAATACTTCCTACCACGAACAATACCATGCCGGCAGCCCAGCCCAGTCCGGCCGAGAAATCGAAGCAGTAGAACGTCAGATAGAAGTGCAGGAAGTAGCATGCCCAGATGGCTACGGTATAGAGAATGTACAGCGCCGGATGCTTGACATTGCGGATGGACAGGCAGCCCAGCCAGACGTTTTTCAGCATACCCCGCACTTTCGCAAAAATGGTGAGATTGCGCACCAGCCAGCACAACAATATCAGTGCAGCAGCAATGCAGACAAGGGTGATGTAAAAGTTGGTCGACGAGAACAGGTGAAGAAAGAAGGCGCCGTCGGTTCCGGTGATGCGGAAGAAGCGGGCAAAGACACCCGTCTGGAGCAGCAGGGTTCCAGCCGTAATGAGCAACACACAGACAGAATCGACCAGCCGCTCGGAAACAACTGTCCCCAGAGACTTGGAGAAAGAAACGTTATCGTATTTCGCCAGTACCCCGCAGCGGGAAACCTCTCCCACCCGCGGCAGAATCAGGTTGACGGCATAGGCGACGAAGATGGCATATACGCTGTTCGAGCGTTTGGGATATTCGCCCAAGGGAGCCAGCGCCAGGTTCCACCGCCATCCGCGGAACAGATGCCCGAAGACACCGAAAACCAGCGAAAAAAGCATCCACCCGTAGTTCATGCCTCCATCCATTACTTCGCACACACGCCGGAAGTCGAATCCGTGGTACGTCCATACTAAAATGGCGGCTCCCAGCATGAGAGGCAAAGCTACCTGAAAGACCTTATTTATGAGCTTTTTTATATCAGTTCGTTCCAAAACGTAATCGTTTATTAAAGATTAATGCTTAAATTTGCACGATGCAAAGATAATATCTTGCTGGAATAATTCTTTATTTATATCGAGAAAATACATACGGAATGAAATTAGTTAAACCGAAAAAGTTTTTAGGACAGCACTTTCTGAAAGACCTCCAAGTAGCCAAAGACATAGCCGATACGGTAGATATCTGCCCCGACCTGCCGATACTGGAAGTGGGACCGGGAATGGGTGTGTTGACACAGTTCCTTATCCCCAAGGGAAGACCGGTGAAGGTGGTGGAACTGGATTTCGAATCGGTGGCTTACCTGCGGGAGAATTTTGCGCAGCTGGGCGACAACATCATCGAGCAGGATTTCCTGAAGATGGACCTGAAAGAGCTCTTCGGCGGACAGCCTTTCGTACTGACGGGGAACTATCCGTATAATATTTCCAGCCAGATATTTTTCAAGATGCTCGACTACAAAGATCTGATACCCTGCTGCACGGGAATGATTCAAAAGGAGGTTGCCGAACGCATTGCTGCCGGTCCGGGAAGCAAGACATACGGCATTCTGAGCGTACTGATTCAGGCGTGGTATAAGGTGGAATACTTGTTTACCGTACACGAACATGTGTTCAATCCACCTCCCAAGGTGAAGAGTGCCGTGATACGCATGACGCGCAACGAAACCACGGAGCTGGGATGCGACGAGAAGCTGTTCAAGCAGATTGTGAAAACTACGTTCAACCAGCGCCGCAAGACCCTGCGCAACTCAATCTCTCCGATACTGGAAAAAGGGAACCCGCTCAGCGCAGACCCGATATTCAACAAACGGCCGGAACAGCTGTCGGTAGCAGACTTCATCGAATTGACCAACCGGGTGGAACAGGCACTCGCAACCGAGTAAGGTATGGAAAACGAAGAAATCAAAAAAGTATCAGAACTGATTGAGGAGAAAAAATCGGACGAACTGAAGGAACTCCTGCAAGGCTTGCATCCTGCCGACATTGCCGAACTGTGCAACGAGCTGGATGCGGAAGAGGCGCGTTCCATCTACCTGCTTCTCGACAACGAAAAGGCGGCCGATGTACTGATTGAAATGGACGAGGATGCCCGTAAGAAATTCCTCGAGGTCCTGCCGTCGGAAACCATCGCCAAGCGTTTTGTCGACTACATGGACTCGGATGATGCGGTAGACATTATCCGTGACATGGACGAAGACAAACAGGAAGAAATCCTCTCACACATCGAAGACATCGAACAGGCGGGCGACATTGTCGACTTGCTGAAGTACGACGAAGATACTGCCGGTGGTTTGATGGGTACGGAAATGGTTGTCGTAAACGAGAACTGGAGTATGCCGGAATGTCTGCGCGAAATGAGAATACAGGCGGAGGATATGGACGAGATTTACTACGTATATGTGGTAGACGATGACGAACGTCTGCGAGGCGTATTCCCGCTGAAAAAAATGATTACCAGTCCGTCGGTCTCGAAAGTAAAGCACGTGATGAAGAAGGATCCGATTTCGGTGCATGTAGATACGCCGCTGGACGAGGTGGTGCAGGTCATCGAAAAGTACGACCTTGTAGCGGTGCCGGTAGTCGACAGCATCGGTCGACTGGTGGGACGTATCACGGTAGACGACGTGATGGATGAGGTTCGCGAGCAGGCCGAACGAGATTACCAGTTGGCATCCGGTTTGTCGCAGGACGTAGAATCGCACGACAACGTGTTCCGCCAGACAACGGCACGCCTGCCCTGGCTGCTCATCGGGATGCTGGGAGGTATCGGCAACTCCATGATCTTGGGCAACTTCGACTCGACCTTTGCCGCACATCCCGAAATGGCCCTGTACATCCCGCTGATCGGTGGTACGGGAGGAAACGTAGGAACCCAGTCGTCGGCTCTCGTGGTACAAGGATTGGCCAACAGCTCGCTCGACTCAGGAAACACTCTCCAGCAGGTGCTGAAGGAATCTGTCGTAGCCCTGATCAACGCAACCATCATTTCAATGCTGGTATACATTTATAATTTTATCCGCTTCGGCGCAACCGCCACGGTGAGCTACTCGGTATCCATCAGCCTGTTTGCCGTAGTGATGTTTGCATCAATCTTCGGTACGCTCGTACCCATGACGCTGGAAAAGCTGAAGGTAGACCCGGCGATTGCTACCGGACCGTTTATATCGATTACCAACGACATCATCGGCATGATGATGTACATGGGAATAACCGTACTACTGTCATGATTTATTTTCTTATCACGTGGAGGCTAAGATTTTAGTATTTTCTTAGCCTCCACGTCTTTTATTATTCAAACATTTTCATAAAAATTGTCCGTATTGCAAAAAAAATTTAGAAAAAAGCATTGAAAATCAGATTTTATTCTTTTAATTTGTAACTACGGACTAAGATAAGCCGACATAATTCTTTAAAATCTAAATACGATGGAAGTAAATGAAACAACCCGCCCATTAACTGAAATTCCGGAAGAAAAGACTCCCGAAACTTCGGTTCCTACTGTTGAGAATGATGGAAAAACGCAGTATCCTCCCAAACATACTCAGGAAGAAGTGATCGAGCGTCTGACAGAAATCAACAACAACGCCTGCGAAGCAGACAAACAAGAAATAGATTACCTAAAACAAACGTTTTACAAACTGCATAAAACCGAGCAAGATACGGCACGCAAAAACTTTATTGAGCAAGGCGGAAATCCAGAAGAATTTACTCCCATCCCTAATCCGTTGGAAGCAAAATTCAAGGAAATCATGAGTTCCATCAAAGAAAAACGTAGTGCAATGGCAGCAGAACTGGAGCAGGAAAAAGAAGCTAACCTGCAAAAGAAACTGGATATACTCGACAAGATGAAGGCTCTGATTGACAATTCGGAAGACACAGGTAAAATCTATAACGAATTCAAACAGCTGCAGCAGCAATGGAATGAAATAAAACAAGTGCCTGTAGGCAAGGTCAATGAATTGTGGAAAACATATCAGCTGTACACGGAAAAGTTTTACGACATGGTAAAGCTGAACAATGAATTCCGCGAGTATGACTTCAAAAAGAATCTGGAACAGAAAACCTATCTGTGTGAGGCTGCCGAAAAGCTGGCAAACGAACCGGATGTGGTGTCTGCTTTCCATCAGCTACAGAAATTGCATCAGGAATTTCGTAACATCGGCCCCGTAGCCAAAGACTTGCGTGAAAGTATCTGGGCACGTTTCAAAGCGGCTTCTTCGGTGGTGAACCGTCGGCATCAGCAGCACTTTGAGGCACTGAAGGAAAAAGAACAGAACAACCTCGACCAGAAAACGGTGATCTGCGAAATAGTGGAAGCTATGGAGTATGATACGTTCAAGACCTTTGCCGACTGGGAGGACAAGACGCAGGAAATCCTCGCGCTACAGGCTAAATGGAAGACTATCGGTTATGCACCGCAGAAAATGAACGTGAAAATCTTTGAGCGTTTCCGCGCTGCATGTGATGAGTTCTTTAAACGCAAGGCGGCTTTCTTCAAGTCGGTGAAAGAAAACATGGCCGCAAACCTGGAAAAGAAAAAAGCTTTGTGCGAAAAGGCTGAAGCGCTGAAAGACAGTACTGACTGGAAGGAAACGGCTGAAATTCTGACCAAGTTGCAGAAAGAGTGGAAAACCATAGGACCGGTTGCCAAAAAGCACTCCGACGCTGTATGGAAACGCTTTATCGGGGCATGCGACTATTTCTTTGCACAGAAGAACAAGGCTACTTCTTCACAGCGCTCTGTGGAAGTAGAGAACATGGCGAAGAAGGAAGAAATTATCAAGCAGCTCGCCGTACTGAATGCTTCGGGAGCTACTGATGATACTACAGCCGAACAGGTTCGCTCCTTGATGAAAGAATGGAACGGCATAGGACATGTACCGTTTAAGGAGAAAGATCGTCTGTACAACGAATTCCACGGTCTGATTGACAAATTGTTCGACCGACTGAATATTTCTGTTTCTGAAAAGAAGCTCAGCAATTTCAAATCGGGACTTGCCAAAGGTGACAATTTATACCGCGACCGCGATAAGCTTATCCGCACATACGAAGGACTGAAAAATGATATTCAGACCTACGAAAACAACTTGGGATTCTTGTCATCGGCTTCGAAGAAGGGCAATACACTGGTAACCGAAATTAACCGGAAAATTGAACGTCTGAAAGGTGAAATGGATCTCGTTCTGAAAAAAATAGAAGCTATCGACGAAAAGCTGAACGAGGAATAAAGCTCCGACTTGAACCCTCAAGAAGGCCTCTCCGTTCCTGTAACGGACGTAGCAAAGATAAACCGATACTTGATTATCTTACAATAAACAAACCCTATCATTCACTCCATTTCGGAGAATGATAGGGTTCTTTTTTTAGGATGATTTATTATTTTTTCTCCCAACGGACTGACTGCAAGAACCACTGAGCATCGTTATCGCTCAAGCCCTGTTTCTTCAGCAGCTCGGGAAGGTTGGCATAATTTGCCTGATACTGCCTGATCTTATCGGCAAAGGAGTCTGTATGATAGGTAACGGCTCTGCCGGTAGTTTCCATATCGCCCAGTTCCTGAATATAATCGATGCTTGCATTTCTGTATCGCATGTCTACGAAGCTTTTCTTCATGCGCTTGAACTGACCATACAAGCCATTGTTTACTTCCGGCTGTCCGGCCTTGTAGAATACTTCTACCGTATAGTCGCTTGTGCAATCGCATGCAGGCAGATCGACGGTCAGTGTAAGGGATGTACCATCATATTCAGCCTCAACAGGCTTTCCGTTCACCAACACCTTCTCGGCAGGAACCGACCCTACGACATCGACGCAATAGGTACGCTTCTGGGGCATGTCCTTATAAGAGCCCTTACGCTGTCCTACATGGACTGTCAGCTTGTTTTCTTTCCATTCGGAAGACAACTGAGTACGCGCATACTGGTCTTTATACAACTGGTCGTTGCCGTTGTCTTCATAGAACGAGAAGGAACCGTTGCCACCGGGGAATACGGTCAAACGTACAGCCTCATCGTTGTGACGCAGGTTTTTCACAGTACCGTAGAACGGAAGGATAGCTCCAGCCTTTACATATACCGGATATTCATCCAGAGCAAATGTACGTTCTACCACCTGTCCTCCCTTCAGAAGAGTACCAGTAGCCCATTCATACCAGTCGGTACCTTCCGGCAGCCAAACCTTGACAGTAGCATAGCCCTCTTTCATCGGCGAAGTAACAGGAGCCACCAGCATGTCATCGCCGAACATATACTGTCCCTTGAAAGAGTAAGCTTCCTGAGCATCCGGATAATCGTAGTACATCGGGCGACACAGAGAAATACCGTCGTCATAAGTCTTGCGTGCCATGGTATACACATAAGGAGCAACTTTATAACGCATCAGAATGGTCTGACGCAATACATCGAAATACTCCTGACTGAACGCCCACGGCTCTTTGTTCATGGCAGCACTCTTCATGGAGTGAGTACGCATAATGGCACTAAAGGCACCAAACTGCATCCAGCGTACGAACAGTTCGCGGTCGAGCTGTGTCGCTCCCTTTGCAAACTGATGACCACCCAGGTCATGACTCCAGTAACCATAGAGTACATTCGATGCGGTAGCATTGAAATACGGCTGGAAGGCAAGCGACTCCCAGGTGCTGTAAGAGTCACCGGAGAAACCAATCTGGTAACGGTGATTGCCCAGCCCGCCCCAGCGATGGTACAGCAAAGGACGCGTATCACGGCTACGCTCCATGTCGCTGAAAAAGACATAGTTCAGCCACCATGTATTGTTCAAATTCTTGATGCGAGCATCGAACATATCCTGCTGCCAGTCGAGCCACCAGAAATCGACACCTTCTTTTTCCATCGGACGCAAGATGGTATTCAGCCATCCGCTCATGAAACGCTTGTCGGAGCCACAGTAGTCGATGCGCTTCTTTTCGTCAGGGTTCATGCCCATCCACTTGGCCATTTCGGGATATTTCTCCTCGTACGGTTCAATGCCGCCAGCCGGATGCAGATTCAATGTTACCTGCAATCCTTTACTTTTCACATCGCGGAGGAACTTGGCAGGATCGGGGAACAGCGAACGGTTCCACGTATAGCCTGTCCATCCCCCTCTTCCCGGATTCACGTAATGCCAGTCCATATCTACAACCAGCACATCCAACGGAATCTTATACGTTTCGAACTTGTTGACCAAGTCGCGCAGCTCGTCGTCTGAATAGCTCCAGTATCTCGACCACCAGTAACCGAAGGCATAACGTGGAGGCAGAGGCACCTTACCAGCAAAGACGGTAAAGTCTTTCAATGCCGCTTTGTAATCGTGTCCATACGCCATGAAATACCAGTCCTGATCCTGATCACTCCCTTTGCGCTGGTCTACCCACGCCCAGTCGGAATTGTCGAACAGCAATCCCTTGGAATCGTCGAGCAACGTCCAGCCATCGGTCGACAACAATCCGTCTTCGATAGGCATCGGACGGTGGTCTCCATTATCGTTTCCATTGCCGACAAAGATTTCACCGTTGTAACCGTCCAGTGTACGGTATGTACCCTTCAGGTTGCCCTGATTGACATCCCCCGGCTTCCACTGAAACGCCGGCGTCAGGTTCTTCGAGCGAATGCTCAAGTTCGATGCAGAAAAACGGCCGCTGTTTTTCTTATACTTCAACACCATCTTATCGGTAGCGATCTCTACCCAGTTCTTCGACTCAGACAGACGATAATCGGCCTTATCGTAAGTTCTGTTGACTGCCAGAAAAGAAGCAGCATCGACAAACTGAGCATCGGCATGCCACTCCAAACGAATCACACCCTCATCGATAACCGTAAACCGGACATTTCCATCCTGATAAGCAACATTGGTGACCTCGTTCTCTTTTGCCTCGAGATGAAGACCAGCCAACAAGCCTATCAACAAAATCCAAATTTTCTTCATAATCTCCAATAATTAGTTATTTATCCTATAATCCATTTACTTCCAGGAATCAATGATATCACTTTGGCCGTGATATAACAACAGACAAAGGTACTGACGGCAATGCACGGAATAGCAGCAACTGTAGGAAACTCCAGTGTCTGCTTGAATACCGTTACCCACAATCCCAGCCAGAAGATATGCATCAGATACATGCCATAACTTAATTTCGACATATCAGTAACCAAGCGCGGAGCCGAAGGAGCCTGAATGGTACTGAAAATAAGGAACACCCCTGTCGTAAGCATCACACAGTTGATGGTGCAGAAAGCCCATCCGATCTCCAGCACGGGAGTAGCGATAATCTGGCCCGGTACTGCCTGTACATAAAACGAATAGATGGTCCACAGCGCTCCGACCACCATCAGGACGATACCTACGGACAAGCGTCTGGAACGGTTCCACGTGAGATGCACACGTATGTAATGAGCCAGTACCAGATAGCCCAAATATCCGGAGAAGTACCACAGCATATGATATTCGTTCCAGAAACACTGTCCCCATACTTCACCGCAGAAGCGATTCAGATAGGGAATGCAGGTCGACACAAGAAACAGAACGACAAAGAAACGTTCCTCCTTGGCCGTAGCTTTACTGAGCCACGGTGAAATGATCGGAATGAACAGATACAGACTGATGAGCGGATACATGAACCATAGATGACCTGCCAGTGTGGGGAAATTCAACAAGATACGCGACAAGTCCCTTACCGACGTAGCCGAGTCGATCTGTCCCCACAGCATCGGCAATGTACTATACAACACCATGAATATCACAAACGGGGGCAAGATACGAGCAAAACGATGGCGGTAAAACTGTCCCATCGTCTGCCCTTCCTTCATCGGGGCAAGCAGGTAGGCAGATACAATCATAAACAGAGGAACGGCCATCCGCGAAAATCCGTCATAGATGGATACCCACAACCGGTCGGCTTCCGAAGCAAGATACGACTGCGGGCCTGCCATGTCTGTCGACCCGGCTGCACCGTAATAATTTTCACTCGCATGCACGAGCATGACCAAAAAGCATGCGAAGATGCGTATATAATCCAAGAAAACAATACGTTTCATTTCAATACTTTTTTTAGTTAATTATACTATCAATCATTACCCATCGAAAAAAGTACTCACCCCGTCTTTATCTTGACAGCATGAGTACTTCAGAAATTTATCGCCGCAAATCGACAGGAGCCACCCCCTCGAACGTCATCTTGACAGGGCGGATATATCCATTCTCATCGAACTCCAGCTTATCGATACACACTTGCCGTTCGTTAATGCGGGTACAACCCAACGGGCGACGGTGATAGATGATATAATATTCGTCCTTGCCCGGTATCTGTACGACAGAATGATGTCCGGCCCCAGTTGCTATTTGCGGATCTTGCTGAAGGATTTTTCCGATTCGCTTAAACGGCCCCATCGGCGAGTCGGCAATGGCGTAAGCCACACTATAATCAGGTCCTCCCCATCCGCCTTCGGACCACATAAAATAATACTTTCCCTTTCTCTTCAGCATAAACGGTCCCTCCACATACTGGTCGGGAGTCACTTCACGGTACACCGTTCCGTCGGGGAAAGGTTCCAGTCCCAACAAATCGGGACGCAGCTTCACGACATTGCAATGCTTCCATCCTCCATAGTACATGTAAAAGCTACCATCGTCGTCGCGAAACACGAACTGGTCAATCGGCTGAGCCCCGTTCACGATCTTACCAATCAGCGGCTTTTCCAAAGCATCCTTATACGGTCCGGCAGGAGAATCGGCCACGGCAACCCCTATACCTCCTTTCTGCTGTTCGTTCTGTATATCATTTGCCCCAAAGAACAGATAATATTTTCCATTGGCATGAATGACCGAAGGAGCCCACAGCGCATACTTTGCCCATTTTACGTCTTTGATAGACAAGACTTCCGGATGCTTCACCCAGTGCACCAAATCGCTGGAGGAGAAAGCGTCGAAATGTGTCTGGAGATTATACTCCTGATTGATAGCATCGGTTTTCCGTTCCAAATCCTGAGCATACTTTTGTACATCTTCACCATACAGAAAAGAAAGCGTAGGATACACCCAGCAGGAATCGCCATAGATAATTCCTTCCGGATCGGCATACCAGCCGGCAACTATCGGGTTACCGTTCGTCTTATCTCCCTTGCTCTGGGAAAAAGCGATTCCGGGCAAGCATCCCACCAATGCAGCAGCAAAAACAAATCGTTTCAAAATCATAAATTACCCAACTCTTTTTAAGTTATACATGCTAAAAGACAGGCTTATCGTGGCTGTCGGAAGGAACGCCATTTTCTACTTCCGGCCAGCCATCCTTCCATTGTACCCGATCGAGCATCAACACTCTTCCTTCCGGATCGGACACTTTCACTGCATGGTAAAACAGCCAGTCCTGTCCCTTTTTATCAGTCACAATCTCCGAATTGTGTCCTGTTCCCACAAAATGATTACTTGCCTTGATCAATATTTCATGTTGGTTGTCGAGCATCGACCTGCCTTCCTTATTCCAGTAAGGTCCCATCAACGACTCCGACCTTCCCATCACCGTGGTATAGGTACTCTTCAACCCCTCGCAACAACTGCCGATGGAAGCAAACATATAATAATATTTCCCTTTCTTGCAGATATAAGTACCTTCGTA
>OLVW01001185.1_pt1 | contig 23400 bp, 24 predicted proteins | sample 1673301 | NCBI WGS metagenome assembly OLVW01 (sample SAMEA3178941, study PRJEB25190) | human gut metagenome
TTAAATGTTTCTTCTTCAGCAGTATCTTCAAATGCTTCCTCAGCTGCTGCGCGATCTTCGTTGATCTGCTGTGCTTCTGCATAAATATCTTCTGCGTTCTCCTGAACCTTGGATACAGTTTTCATTACGCAGTCTTTTGCACGAAGAACAGCTGCTGTACAGTTCGTATAAACTTTTTTTGCATCTTTGCTGGAAAGAAGTTTGATTCCTGCTGTTCCGAATAATACTCCTGCCGCGAATACTCCGCTGTGTTTCTTATCAAGTTTGATCATTGTAATATCCTCCTGTATATCTCTTTTTTAACATTACACATATTATAAAATCTCCAAAACAAAAGTCCAGACTAACTTGCTAAAGTGATAAATTTTCTCATTATCATCTAAAAACAGAGTAATTTACTTCTGTTTTTTGCGTATTTTCTTCCGGGCGTCCATTAGTTGCTATTTTCAACGGATACGCGTCGTACTCTCCTTGACTGAAGATATCCGCAGGATTCCATTCCTTTTTCAATGATCTTGCGAAGTTTTTCATTATCCAGCCGGATATTTGTCTGATCATCCAGTTGTACACAGCAGACAGGTACCTGTCCCTGTTCATCGCAGATGCGATAAGCGCTTTTCCTTTTTAGGGCACCGATTTCTTCCAGAAGATTGATCATTCTGTATACTGTCGCCATTCCAATATTTGGATCCTTTTTAGATGCCAGAAAATATATTTCCTTACAACAAGTACATTCTTCCTGCAAAATAATATCCAGTATGATCTTTCTCTGTTTTGTAATCCTGCAGCCTTCCCGGCGAAGTCTGTCAACAATAGCACTCCGCTGCATGCTGCTTCTCTGATACTGCTGATTACGGAAGGATTCCTGAGCAGGATCTGATGTATGATCATATATTTCCTCTCGCAGTGCTTCCATTTTCGTTCCTCCTGATCCGTTCAGTTTGTTTTGTCTTACTATTTGTTTCGAGTAACTTCTGTTCGTTATATCTATCGTGAGTTTACATCTTCTAACTGTCACTGTCAAGTTTTTTTCAGTATTTTATAAAAAGGTTATAAAAACCAAGTTCTTCCCTTGACAACTCTATATACAGTTTCATATAATAGAAAAAGTCAGAAACACAAGCATCGTCTGTTTACCAGTAATATCGGATCTTTCCGAACCTGATCAGGGCTTGTACTGGTTTCGACGGGGGCTTTGAAGTTGAGGCAGCCATCCGCAGACTCCTGGACTGCGTACCAACCGGGAAACTAAATATAAACGCAGACGAACAGTACGCGTTAGCAGCCTAAGTGCTGCTCATCAGCCCTGATGCACTCACACATCAGGAATCTGGTGTCGACTATGTGAGAAACCTTGCCGGGTAAGCTTTGCCCCGGTAGATGTATCATGAAGCTACTGAAGCAATAAGCCTGTCGATGGGCGTATTGCCAAGGGAATGTTAAAACAGCGACTGTGATGGGAGACACCGCAAGGGATAGGCTTTCGGACAGGGGTTCGATTCCCCTCAGGTCCACCAAAAGTACCTTACTCGAACTATTATGGCTAAAAAAATTTGGGCCGTTCGAGGAAGTTGACATATTCGTGGAATTATTTATGGTATAAAGACCACATCCAAAGATTTTCTGGATGTGGCCTTTTGCTATGCCTATATAATGGCTCAACTTGCCTGAGCAGTCCTGCGCCGATCTGTTAATTCGTAGAATATCATCTTTGATCGGCTCAAGAATCTGGTCGAAAGGTGGCTTAAATTCTGCATCTACCTTAAATTCCATATCTACGTCGTTACTAATATAGAACTTCTCGAATATTGCTTGATTCATCAGCTTTTTAATTGTGTCACTGGCGTTTTTATATGCCTCACCGCAATTCTCTACAATATCTAGTGCTCTCTTAAGATTTTCGGTTATTTGCTCAAAGGTGGTATCGTGCATTTTGATTTCATGCTCAATGCTTGCCAATTCTTTTGCAATTTTCTGCTGTTCGGATTTAAGAAGGTCTAATGGAATCGCATCGCAGTAATGAGCTTCAAGAAGTTTTTTTCGTTTGTTTTCAAGCTTGGCTTTTTCGCCTTTAAGTCCATCCAGCTCAGCATCATATTTTGCTCTTTCTGTGGAGATTATCTCTTGTATGCAAGATTCCAGCAGAATTCGAACTTCCGGTGGAAGCTGGTATGCTTCGTAGATTTTTTCAATCTCTTTCTCTACGACGTCTATCAGAACGGCCTTTGTTGTACAATCTTTTCTACGTTTACTATGACGGCCACTGCATACAAAATATGGATATATGGTGCCATCTTTTTTCTTTTCGTTGCTCACCATCATTCGTTCACCACAGTATGCGCAGTAAATGCTTCCTTTCAGAAAGTGGGGATGTTTAAGATTGCGAGTGCCGTTAATCCTCGATGCAAGTATCGCTTGAACCTTGTCCCAGGTTTCGGTATCTACAAGCGCTTCGTGGTTTCCAGGATACTCAATGCCCTTATATTTTACAACGCCTTTATAATAGGGGTTTACGAGAACCTTATGGAGTGTTTTGAGCGTAACGGGCTGAGAGGAGATTTTAGGCGTTGATCGAGTATTGAGACCACAGGCCGCCAAGTGATCAGCCAAATCTGCAACAGTCCAATTTCCAGTAGCATATTCTTCAAAAGCCAACTTAATCAATGGTGCACGTTCCGGATCTGTGATGACGGTACGCTCCTCACGTCCTTTATCGTCGACAAGACGGATATTTTGATAGCCAATCGGAGCTCGACCGACTGTGCCGCCTCCTTTGATTTTTTCGCCCATACCTTTCTTGACTTCGGTGGCAAGATTTTGCGAGTAAAACTCTGCGATTGAACTCATGATGCCATGCAACAACATACCAGCAGGTGTATCATCAATACTTTCTGATGCAGATACAAGTTGAACGCCGCACTCACGCAATACGCGCATAATGTCGCTGTCATCGTCACGATTACGGGCGAGACGATCGACCTTATGTACGATTACGTAATCTACGCGATCGGCATTCTCTTTTACATATTCAAGCATAGCTTGAAGTTGTGGGCGATCGGCGGATTTAGCGGATGCGCCACGGTCGACAAATTCCTTGCCCACCATTGCGCCCATAGACAGGGCTTTTTTCTTATTGGCCTCACGTTGGGCGGGAATCGAAAAGCCTTCATCGTGTCCACCGCCTCGCTCGGCCTGTCCGCGAGTAGATACGCGAAGATATGATACGGCAAATTTTGGCGTCATTGAATCCATAAGAGCCTGCGCCGTATTTGACATTGCGGTATTACTCATAAGCGTTACCTCCTTCTTATAGTTTGTCCCATGATACCTCTGAAGGGGCATCACATCAAGTAAAATAAAGTAATATTTTATGGTTATTTTTGGAGCAGCCAGCCCATAAGCAGGGCTGGCTTAAGTAAGTATATATGTTGCTAGATTTTGCGGATTACATCCTCACCATAAGCGACACCGAGGCCGGAACCACAATCCCATCTAACATGAATTGTTCCAATATCGTCAACGAGTTCAACCGTTCCCTGATCGCCGGGAACTAATTTAGTATATGGATCATTCATAGAGACAAGCTCTATTCTGGTTCCTGTCGGATACATTCTTCGTAGTCTTTCGACGACTTCCTTACTCGGGAAGTTCTGCATAGTCTTCACCTCCTTTAGATGATTGTCCAATAGTTACTTCTGGAGCTTCGATTTCCCGCTGCACTTTACGTGCATCATGACGAGCTTTTGCATCCTCAGTACGCCAACTACTATTGCCAGAGAGATTTCTTAATAAGAATTTACGAGCAAACTTGTATTCCTCGCCCTTAAAGTTTAAAGATACAAGGAAGAGCCGCATCGTAAATTTATCATTATCCGATGGACTTTCTGTAGCGGTAACGCGAGTGAGCATTTTAGCTCTCTTTGCGATACCGGATACAAGCTGCATATAGGCTTTCGCCTCGCCATCGATGCCATGATCAGTGAACCATGGAAAGCAAATCTTGTCCTCTCTACGCTCAATGGACAGATTGTCTGTCTCAAGCGCTTTTTTGAGAACAGATGCCTTACTGGCAACAATCGCTTTAACTTTGCCAAGTTCAGCCTCATCAAGATAGGAGCTTGGCAGTTCAATTACGATTTTCTTTGGCTCGACTGTATCTGTAGAAGGAGATTCCTCTGTCTGTCCGTCCATAGCTTCTTCCGTAAATTCTGCTGATTCAAAATTACCTTCCGGCAAAGCTGGAGTTTCCGTCTCCTCAGCGAGGTCTTCTGACATTTCTTCTGAAATATTTGAATCCTCACTTGCACCGATTTTATTTTCATCGGCAACGGTTTCGTCGTATAAAACATCTTCAGATTTTTCGTCGGTCGCTTCCACGGCATCGGATACATTTTCCTCAGTCGGATCTTCTGCTCCGAGAGCAGACTCTTCCAATACAGATGCGCCGTCGATTTCTTCCGCAGACTCATCCAGAATTCTTTCAAAGCCATACCAAGGTAGTTTCTTGACGATAGCTTCAATTTCTTCTTCGGTCATATCGTCTGGAAATTCAATATCTCCAGCACGATTCACAATACATGAGCCAACTTCATATCCATAGCTTGGAGCTTTGAGATATTTGGATTCATATCCGAGAATTTCAGATAAAGCATTTGCGAGTTTCTTCCTCTGTTCGCCAGATGTGGCGTATTTTATAGTCGTCATAATAGAGACCTCCTTTAATTGTGCTGGTTTAGTAGGATACAAAGAGCAATTTCGGCTTCTTTTGTGGTTGGGCGAATATCCCAGCCACGGTCGTAATTAGCGACAACTTCTCCGTCTTGCTTTAACTGCAATTTTGAGATTTTGCTGTGATTAATACCGAATTTGCTCGGTTCATCATATACCTTTATGGAATAATGAACCGCTATGTACGCTTTTCCGATTGCTTTATTTGCTGGAATTCCAATAGTTCCTTCGAGCCACATAATTTATTCCTCCTTACACATTCATCACTCTCCAGCGTTTTCTTTGCAAGTGAGATCGTCAGGCTTTTTAAGTGTAGCCTGCGAGATAACATGAGTGCCTCGGCGATAAATATATGCACTGTCGCTAAGCTTCTCCTGCGGAGATACAACAGTCCGGTTTACATCTCGTACAGCTTCAATGATTCGTGCGGGCCGTATGAGAGAGAACGGAAAGATGAGGATCTCATGAATACTTGCCGGTGCAATGCAGAGGTCATCCTCTATCTGCGCCGCAAGATCCTCCAGATATGTCTCATACATCAGAATGGAAGCTCCGAGTATGCGTTCAGGGTTTGTTCCGATATACATCGGATAAGGCGCATCGCACGGGAGCGAGACGCCGGTAATCTCGGATATGGCATCTTCCATAAGCATGATTTTGTATCCGGCTTTCTTACAGTTCTCATTGGCAGCGTCCATGATTTCATTGAGTTTGATGTCTAATGAAACCATATCTACTGCGTCGATAATCTTGTATCTCGGTCTGTTTGGATCGGAATGATCCATTAAAACGAATACAGCTGCCATATCCAGAAATTCAGCAGAGACTACATCGTCTCGCAATGTTTTTGGATCAAATAATGCGTATCTGACTTTCGCAAGAACTACTTCTTTGGTATAGGTTTCGTCATTACTAAAGTCTAACGTCATAGAAACAACCCCCTTTCTACGGTTTCTGGTTACATTTCGCTATCATCATTTTCAAGCCCCGGTGCGGTGCCTGTCATGATGAAGCTGCAGTACTCTTTACGATTGCCCATCAGGTAAACGACCAATTCATAGTACCCTTCGCGGTTTGCGATATACTGAACGGCGTTTACATCAAACATGTTGGTTTCTCCGGTATCCCGGACAGCCAAAATCTGTTCCTTAATTGTCTGTGTCATCATAAAGAAGACCTCCTTTTCTAAAGACTACATTGTTAATGTGCGATTGGGCTTTTAGAGCCCGGTATGTGCTTTTTGAGATGTCCTTAATCCTCCTTTCTAGCGGACATATATACTTTTAAGGTGCTGTCGTTTTTTTAGAAGAATGACAATATACGAGCCAAACGACCTTAGTTTATATATCTGATGTCATAATAGTTATGACATATCATTCTCCTTGCTGTAGATAGGGGTGATATTTTTCATAAAGTTCCTTTTTAAATTAGTTGTTTTTATCTGCGAGATCTTTTGCGATTTCGATTAATGCAAGTCCAAGTTTTTCAATATCCGGCTCTTTTCGGAATACGGGGAATACTCGGACGGAGTCTGAGCACATTTTGCGACCTCGCGTATTTTTCTTCATTGGCTTACCTCCTTCGTTTATGGCGTCTGAGGCCTGAAGTATGCAAGCCGGAGGCAAACGTCTCAATTCACGAAAACCTTATTTTATTTTTGGCTCTTTATCTTTACTGTCCTGAAATTCGATAATGCTTTTATAACAACGCTCCAGTTTATCTATAAATTCCCGGAGCTGCTCCGCCGTGCCGATTAGCGAGATGTTGTAGCTATGCATATCGATAACTGCTTGGCTAAATCGTTCGCAAGCATTCTCCAGCTCGCTGACGGCGTCGCTCTGCGCGTCATATAGACTGACGAGTGTGTGGTAATCCATATTGATCCTTTCGTTAAAGTTAATAGTCTAAAATAGATAGGTTTTCGTTTGCTGATTATGTTTGCCCGACTTGCACGCTTCAGGCCTCCGGCGACTTTAAGAATGTTCTACTATGAGCTAGTCTGTTTTTGGGGGTGTATAAGGTACTTAGCCGGAAACGCCGACTAATCCGTTCTTGATCAAGCGTGATTGCATTGGGCCAAAGGCCTGGGGTATGCAAGCCGAGAACATCTTCTGCTTTGACTGCAAAAGGCTCTAATTTTTTGTTTTTGCTATGTTTGTTTTAAAAGGTACTTGCTACATACAAAGCTGCATAAATTCTTGAATGAAACAGGCTAAATCTCTTCTAATAGGGCGAGCATCCATATTCTGTAGTTCTGCGTCTTCCAATATTCTCTTGGTTTGGATGAAGCAGACTGCAAGACACTCCGCGATATCGATGTATCTGCTCTTAATTTGCTGTTCGGTAAGAGTTTTTCGCATCATTCTTCATCCACTCCGTATTCGCCGCTATTCAGATCTTTCTCATCAAGAATCAGGACATAAATGAGATCCACGACGTATGGGCGGATGGTTCTTTTGATTTCAGCGATTTCTTCTTTAGAATCCGCCAAGAGCGTCCTGAGCGAGCAGATTGCCTTATAATCAAACTCCAAACAATTCGTGATGTTTCGGAGCAGTCTCTTGTAGTCGCCCTTGAATTCCGCTAAGCCTTTTTCAATCTCTTCTTGGCTTGGTCTTTGTATCATGAAATTCCTTTCGTTAAAATTAGTAAAAACAGTCATCGGGCCTTTTTCGCCTCAGCATCGATGCCTCGACTTGCATGCCGCAGGCCTTTGACATCTCTGCCAGAGGATAACCACTAGCAGAGATCTTTTGCGTCAAAGCCTTGCCGGATCAGGCGTTCAAATTCATCTGCCGTAATGACAATAAATAGCTTTCCTCCCTTCGGGTATGCTTCTTGAATAGCTGTGCGGAGCCGATCTTTGCGTCCAGTATCCAGCACCAGCCACACAACTACCGGAAATACGCCGAATTGTTTTTGCTCTAATCCGGAACGATAGTAGTCGCGATAGCGGTCACATTTTCCGATAATAGTAGATGGCGATTCCGTGCTTAAATCAATCTCAATAAACCACCTGTCCTCGTAGCCATGGCTTTTCGTGGCTACGAACAGATCTGGCTTTAATGAGACGATTTTGCCGTGCTGGGTATATGGTCGCCAGCAATCCGGTTCCCAGTCAGCGGTAAGTAATGTCAGCCCCGGAGTCCTGCGACAGATTTCTACAAGCTGAACATAGCATTCTGAGATAGCCAAAGAATGTTTCAAAAACATTCTAGAAGGTTCGAGATAGCGCCTTCGTGTATATTGCTCCGGATTATCCATGACTAAGAACCGTTCTCCGGCCTCGGTTAGATGCCAGATGAGGCTCCCTGAACCTGCACGGCTTCCTCCAATCCGGCGTTCTAAAGTAGCAACCAGACCGTAGTCTTTCAGCTTGCGAAGCTCTCTGGCGGCCGCTCGCCGGGCAGCTTTTTGCGTCGATGCATTGATTATATGTAGGCGTTGAATTTGTCCGGTAAGTAAAAACTTGCACTTTTTTAGGGATGCAAGAATCTCCCGGTCACGCTGAGTAAGCTCCTCGCTGTATTTTTTCAGTTGATTTCTTCCAACTCTGATTCCTATGGGTATCGCCTCCTCGCTGGTGGAATATGCTACCGCTACATGGCGGTAAGGGTCGCTTCCCTTAAACGGTTTTTGTGCCGATATGTCGGGAGAATCATCGGCATATTCATCGCTGCGAAAGGTCGGGCGGTTCGTCTTCATATTTTCCTCCGACCGATGGCAGAATCATCAAGATCCGGGCCGATCAGGCTTGGAGCTTCCTCAAACAGCTTGAGATATTCTGCCTCAACCTCACCGCTGGAACGACCATAGCGAGTCTGGCTTTTCGCCTTGATTTCGGCTGCCGTATGAAGTGCCGGTGGAGCAGGAATTGTCTTTCCCTGTATCCAGCCTGTCTGCCTGCCGCCCGACATAAAATTTGTGTAGATCTGGTATCTCGGCAGGAGCATAAAATCCAACGCTTCCAAGCCGGGAGCCATCGTGGCAATTTCTCTGGCGTCGCTGGCGTTAAGCCCGAAGATGATTTTGTTTCTTGCATTGGCATCGATACCGGCACGAATTTCGTAGGGGAGCTGTGCGCGGTACTGATGCGCCATGGTGATTCCCACGCCCAGACCTCTGGCCTGCGCCAAGGCATCGGATAAATCCGTAGGCAAGGTCAGGTAATCTTGGAGCTCGTCGATATACAGGGAGACCAAATGGCGGCGTTCCGGCGCGACGTTCGCCCGAGAAAGGGCTAACGTCCAGGTAAGGCCTACCACTAGGCTGCCCAGCAGTCTGGCGCTTTCTGCGCCCACTGTGCCGCGATTCAAGGGGACAAGGACAATCTTACGTTGGGAGAACAAATCTGTTAGCTGAAACTTGGGATGGCTCTGCCCTAAAATACCTCTTAGTCCCGGTCGGAACAGAAATTGGCGCATTTTATTGAGCACAGGCGCAACCCATTGCTCACGTTCAGCAGGGCGAAGGTTATCAAAGGTGCTCCAAAACGGTTTGAGCGTAATCTTATCTTTGACGTCCTTTGTAATCTTATGACGGAAGTTCTCGTCTGTTAGGAGTGGTGGTAGCCACAATAGTGATGCGCCGTCCGTCTCAACCAAAGTTAATAATGCTGCACTCAGCACATCCTGACTCCGGACACCCCAGCTATCTGAAAAGATCTCTTTAAAGACAGCCAGAATAGCATCGGCGATGAGGGTGGGGTTACCCGGCAAAGCCAAGGGATTGAAACCTACAGGGTTATCGTCGGAAGGGTCAATTACGACCACATCGTCTGCTCTTGAGACCGGTACACGTTCGAGGATGCTCGTAACCAGATCTGCCTTCGGGTCAATCACTAACACGCTGCGTCCAGCATAAATGTCAGATAATACCAAATTTAAAATTGCGGTAGACTTGCCTGATCCAGTAGGTCCAGTTATACAACAATGTTCTAAGCTGTCGTCCGGAGAGATACTGAGCTTCTGACTGTTTGCTGGGTTTAAGGTTGTTCCAAACGAACGGTCATTAAACCGGTTCGTCGGCTCCCGATACCATGTCGGAGGATACATTACCCGAGGATGAATATCTGACATTCCCGGCAGTTCCTCATCGCCAGACGGCAGCATTAGGAATCCTGCAAGCTCTTTAACGGATAGCCTCAGCGGAAAGTGCCATGGTACATGGGCGATGTTCAGCTTCGCAGGTTTTTCAAGTTCATCATAGATTCTGACGCCAGCCGCCTCCAAGGTGCGCAAAGCACTCAGAATGCAATTGGTGCGATACCTTGCGCTTGCGCCGGAAACACCGATACGAATTGCAGCTTGAAAGCTATGTTGCTCCGCTTTCTCCTTGATGGACTTACGAGTTTCGGCGGAGGCCTGAGATACATTTCCAAGCACTGCCTGTAGCCATCCGGCATTTGGATCGGGAAGATTCTTCGGAATTGTGCTGGGCGGATAGGCTGCACCGAGAATGATCTGTAAAACCGCTTCCTCGCCACGGGCTGTGGCAGCCATAGCCGCCAGCCCTGCTCGAATTGTAGATTCGGCGATATCTGTACGAAGCGATAAGCTCGGATGAGATACCTTGATCTGCCTTACCGTATCAACTGCCTTACGGTTATGTTCGTCAACCGGATAGAATTCAATCTCTCCATGTACTTGGAGTGCTTCGGTGATTTTGTGGATACTTGCCGAGTCCGCTCCAAGAAGATGCCTAACAAATCCATCTCTTGCACGGATCTCCCAGATGACTGCTCCACGGGAGGATACGGTAGCCAGGTGTGCCAGCATCTCATGGACCTGTTCCAGTTTGAATGAGCGCCGCCAGACGAACTCTTTCCAGCATATGGTTTCTATTTGATGCCTGGTCATAGCTCGCCCTCCTTTCTTACCATTGTCCTCCATGACGGTTCTTCCAGACACGAAAAGCAACATAAATTCCAATGCCAATGGCGGCGAGGAGTACGAGTACCCACCAGATTTCCATGATGATACATACAGTCCAGCGGAGTACAATCGCAGCAATGAAGAGGGCAAATGCCCATTTGAGAATTCTGGCAATAAGGCTTTCTGGTGAATTCATACATGATCAGACCTCCTCACGTTCTTTTGCTTTATCGCTGTATTCCGGTACGGGGTAGCCGGGAATCATAACATCGGATGCAATTTCGTTGCCCCATGCATCCCAGTTTGGCTGTGGTCTTCTGGCAAACAGTTCCAAATACGGGCCGGGAGATACGCGCTCAATAATGGGATACATTTCCTCCGGCTTATGGGAATGATCCTGAAGTGGCGCAAAGAGCCAGTTTGGCTGAGCTTTAAACTTCACAGGAGCTTTTCCACGTGTTCCAAACAGAACCGTTTCGCTTGCATTTCTCAGGTAGTTTCCTAACCCGAGACGGGGTTTAATCCAGTAAAAGGGGTCGCGATATTTAAATCCCCAGGCTTTCATGACGTCTAATCCCTCTTGGAGCAACCCATTTGGAATCCACAGCCATAGATGTGCATTTTCTTCCGCTAGATCGGCGACGGGCATATTTTTAATATCTTCTAAAGACATGAGTTGATAATGCATGACAGCTCCTCGCTTCCCTTTTTGATTAATACTCCAAGGCGGATCGGCAAGGATGGTGGAATATTTTTTCGTAGGCATGATAGTTTTCCTTTCCGGGCGGTCACAGCGACCGCCCAATCGATTTGTTAATGTGCCAGGCTTTGTCGGCCTTTGCAGTGAGTAAACCACAAAAGCAGGTTGACAAAAAGTCAATTTTGTTTTCACTTTCGCAACGATGCGACACCCGCTAACAGAGGTGAAAATGCATTTTGTGGTATATAAAAAACGATGTTGTAATATTTGCGCAAGTGCTTGAAATATGTTGTTCTACGGTATTATCTCGCGCGATTTTCAGCAATCATCTGCGGTTCTTCCAGAGTACCCTCCAGCCGATAGGTTCGGTTTTCTACGACTTCTGCTCTTGCGAATACAGGAGCTAAGTAACCTTCAATAACCGACTTAAAGGAACGCACCGTCAGGCTATCTCCAGACATAGCTGCATCAATAAGGCCTTGCATGATACTAGGCGAAACGTAGGAGATGGCATGGGAATACTCGAAGCCCATCTCAATGATCTGTTTTGCCAGAATACGCGTTTTTGCCTTGGCGGAAAGGGGCTTAAAATTAACAAAGCACTGAAATCTGGAGGCAATCTCCCGTAATACGCCGACACCAACAAAAGCCTTTCGTGCCGCCTCATTGTCCCGATAAATACGCATAGGTAAGGATGTATCCGATACAGAAACTGTTTGCTCATCTCGGTAGCTGATATTTACTTCACTCCCTTCCAAGCAGATGTCCTCAACATCATCCGATACAGCAAAACCAATCTTTCGCTTGGCAGGCTGACTTGAGCCGAGATCATAATTTGAAGTAAAGAAGAAAATACAATGTTTAAAGTCGAACTCCCTTGAACCATCGTTGAGTGCTTTTCGGGATGCGCAGCGGCCTTCGTCTAAAATAGCCATGAAGGTTTTCAGAACCTCTGGATGCGCCTTATCTAGCTCATCAAAGATAAATATTGTGTAGGGATTTCTTTCGACCACTTCAAAGACAGCTTCATCCTCATAACCAACATATCCGGCAGGAGCGCCGATCAGGCGATAAACCGAGAATGCCTCCGTAAAGTTATTGAGGTCTGTCCATGATACGGCATATTCCTGCTCACAGTCCTGGGAAAGAATTTTTGCCAGTGCCTTTGCAGTTTCGGATTTACCTACACCAGGCGGCCCAGAGGCCAATATGGAGACAGGCTTTGTAGGATTCTTCTTGGCAAGGTGCTGTGCGACTACATAGGCGATAGCTTCGGTGGAATCATCCTGACCTATAACCATCTTTTGCAGACGTTCTTTTAAGTGTTCAAAACTCGGTATCTTTGACTCGGATTGTTCCGGCACGGAAATAGCGTTCCAGTCTGTAACAGACGTTATATCTGTTTGCGATTCCAGTTCTTCATCGACTTCTAATTGCGGAGACTGCCCTGATGGTGGAGTATTTAATGATGGGGTGGGAGAGACATAGTCCCCCTCCCCAAGTAAACGAAGTCCATGTTCGAAGGTATTCCAACAGTCGAATTTAAGCGCATGAGTATCAGATAGCATTTTTATTAGTAGATTCCATCCCGAATATGCAAAATGTGGTTCTGTAAATATACCGTAAGTATCTTTGGTTGGCTTACAGAACCTCAATACCAGCTCTCGCGGAGAACAGCTTTCCGTCAGGCGACACTCATAGTCATAAGTGGTGCCAATCGGCTCATTATCCAGCGCATCTAAATCATTTTTTAAATTCGTAAGATCTGCATCCTTGAAAATGCTAAGCTCGATCAATTCAATCACCTCCCGGATTATGTATCGAGACTATGATTGCATATAGGGCAATCAGACAAGGGTTTTACTGGAACCCAGAGTGTCTCACCGAAGAAAGAGAACTCTTTATGCATCGCAGTATCCATGAAATCCAAACCATAGTTTTTACCTGCATTTGGGGCGAGGCGTAAAAGTACAAGATTACGATCCGCTACCTCATCCAGCATATTTGCATATCGACTATCTCCCTTGTGGTACAGTAAAAGCATCAGAGCTATCTGTGCTTCAAGAGCATTTGTTTGCAAAACAGACGGATAAATCGTTCCTTCGGATGTTACGGTATTTTTATATCCTTTTGCGTATTCCTCATATCTATTGTGCAGGATGCACTTGGGGCAAATTTTCGTGACGCCGGGGTAATAGAAAGTAATCTCGGAAGTCAATCCGTCAGCATACATCTGCGGAGCCATATACGGAACACCTAGTTTTAATGCAAGGTTTAGGATTGCATCCTGAGCAGAAAAATTATCCGTGCTCGCTACGATAAGAACCCTGCTTGGATCTTTAAACGTGTTCTCTGGAAGCATTTCGACGAATTCTTCTACGGTAGTATCTTTAGTAATAGCCGTCCAATGAATATCTACTTTCGCCTTCGGATTAACATTGAGTATTTTATTAGCAAGCGCTTTGACCTTCGCTTGCCCTGAATCGGTAATATAGGAACGCTGAGTCAAGACGTTACGAGCCTCGCAAATATCGGGATCTATAAGAGAAATATTACCTACACCACATCTTGCCGCTGCTTCTGTCGCTCCAGCAGAACCGCCGCAGCCAACTTGGATGATAGTAGATTCCTGAAGCTCATTGATGGGAACCGTGTTCTGAATTTTAGAAAATAAGTTCTGCGGAATCTGTGGCTGATTCCCGGGTAAAATATCAACTTCGCAAGGCTCGCCAGTAAACTTCGCGTTACGCTCTAGCGTGTACCAGAAAATAGTGCATCCGCCATCGTATCGAGGATCTAAGATTGCGATTGGAAGCTCGATACTTTCCATGCCTAAAGCTTCCATAATCCTGTTGGCATATTCAATGTCAGCGTCGGATAACTGAGAATAAGCGCCTGGGTGCGAATGCGCGAATCCGCAGAATTTGATGCCTTTTTTATGCCACTCCCGAATCTTTTTATTACAGACTTCAATATCTGGTTCGCAGCTGGTTTGTGTCGATTTTGATTTATCAACGAAAAATACAGTATCTATATGCTTTCCATCCGACGAACCAAGCATGACGAGCTGTTCGGGCTGTTTGCATGCGATAAATTTCTGAATCTCATTGAGTACTTCCTTCGTAGGAACTAATGATTGTTCTTTTTTCGTAAACTTCATAGTGGTTTTCTCCTTTTTGTTTTGTTAGATTTTTACGGATACATTTGCGTTGGGAGCTTATTGATAAAAGTGCGCATAAAAGTCGAAGTCGAAAGGGCCTTCTATATACCTGGTTGTGCAATCGGCCCAAACAGAAGCAATGGTCAATGCATCTTCAAAACTTGTGATTTCTCCCTCCCAGCATATATATCTGAATGATTCGTCTTCGTTTTTCAGCCAATGCGCACTGTGGCAGTCGCTTGGCCTCGTGCCATAATCAATATCCGAGATAATGTAGATACACCATGACTCTTCGTCATCTCCATAATCGAAGAACACGAATTCATAAGTCATAAGGTCGTCTATATCCCGGTACTTTAGCCTTACGTGTTCTCCATACATTCTTTGCACCTTCTTTCGGTTGAAGATTGCGAAGAGCCCGAAGGCTCTTCGCCAAAAGATGTGGGGTTAAGAGTTCCTGAAGGTCCCTGGGGGCAATGAACGCGTAAAATCAGTATCCTGACTTTCGCTGCTACCACCTTTGGATCCGGCATTAACTCTAGAGATGATGTCATCTCTTGAATCCATAGGTTTTCCCTCCTTTCTTTGTGGATTGAAGAAAAGCGAGAACTGTTTTATAATTATGAAGAACTGTTTTCTTGCTTTTCTTGTTGATTTCATTATAGGGATAAGAACCTGTTTTCGTAATTGAGAGAAAGTTGCGAAATTGTTGCGATAAAAATACACCCACTCGCAGGGATTGCGAATAGGTGTACGAAATAGGAATGGGAGTTCTATGGATAAAATACCTTTTTGTTTTCCAGTGTTCTATCACGGCTTAATTGCCGGACATACTATTTATTCTCAGCCAGAGGTCATGAATTTGTTTATTAGCGGAGATTTAAGAAGAGAACCAAAGAAGTGGCCTGAAGTAGATAGAGCAACCGCTAATAAATATATTGCTGGATCGGAGGCAGTTTCGGATCTTCGACGCGAAGAAATAACTAAGGAGTCCAGCGAACTTCTTAAACGAGTTCAACGGTTGGAAATCCAGGGCATAAAAGCAGTAATATCTGCTTTTCATGTGTTTTTACAAGAAAGAACGCTGGCAAGCAAAGAGACTATTTATTCTTTAGAGACTAGCATTTGGGAGTCGGGAGATCCGTATCGGTATTATGAAGTTGCCTTACGAGAATCGTTATTATTTACCAAAGGGTCAAAAGAATATATTACGGACGCTGTTAAAAAAGAGTTACATAATCTGTGTCTAAACAGCGACATTCCCGATCTGTTTCAGTTCCAGAAAGAAGCTCATAAACAGGATATAGCATCAATTTCTATGACGCCCGACAAGACCTTTTTAAGTAAGATAATTGGGCGGGACGAAATCGTGCAATCTATCTGCGACAGGCTAAAAAAAGAGAGGAAACACATACAGCTACGCGGTATGGGTGGTATTGGAAAGTCTGAAATTCTCCGTAAAGTTTATAGCTGGTTTCTTGAAAATCCCGGAGAGCACTTCTATGCCCACATAGCATACCTTTACTACTCAGGAAAATTCAGATCAGACCTCGATAGCGCAATTGACTACCCTGGGAAAGAAACCAGCGCCAATCCCATTGAATATCTGAAACATTTGGCAAACACATCTAAGGTTCTGCTGTTTATTGACGATGTCCGAAATCAGATGCCAGATAAAGGTAAAATCTATGAGGAGGACGCTTCATTTGAAGAAATAGTCGGATCGAATATTTCCATCCTATTTGCCTCGCGCATTATGCGTACGGATTTTTCGCTTATAAGCGTAAAACCGCTCCCTATAGAATCGTGCGTTGATATTTTCTTGCGGGAATACAGCGCTAATATGGATGACGATATCATGACAGCAGATGATACTGAATGTTGTGTTGCCGAAGCCTTAACCGCAGAGGACAAAGAGCGACTCGTTCAAATAATTGATGGACGTGCTGGACGAAATACGCTGGTTATTAACCGCTTGGGCGCATTGGCGCGAGACTACGGTTGGACGATTACGCAATTAGAAAAAGAGCTCATTGATAGAAACTTTAATATTCGACAGGGCCTGTCTGAGAGCAATGCAGAGTATATTGATGAGCGAACACTGCAAGATGAGTTAAATAAGCTCTATGACTATAACGAGATTAAGAATGCCGCAGAGCGCAGTATCTTAGAGGGCTTCACGCTATTAGCGGATGTTCCTACGGATATCGCTACCTGCGCTAAATGGTTTAGCCGGGATGCTGAAATTGACGAGGGCCGCTGTCGCATTGCGCTGATGCGCTTAATGCGCCGTAGTTGGCTACTGAGCGCAAAATCAAAACAGAATGAAGCCATCATTGATAATTATTCTATGCATAACATTGTACGTGCGGCGATCAAAGCCCAAGTTGAAGTAGATAGAGAGGAGCATCAGGACTTAGTGATGAAAGTTTGGACGAATTTAACAATGGAAGTACGGAAGAAAGATGAGAGCGAACCGAAATGGGCGGATAAAGTATACGCAGTGCCGGGCGAATGTGTTCGTTTCCGCATTGGCATCAGGAATATGAGCTCGGAGATGTTTAGAAATCTGACCCTCCGCAACATTTTACCAACCGGCTTATCCTATATAAACGGAAGTACCCAGATATATAACGCAAAACACCCCCAAGGAGTAACGCTCAGCGACAATATTATCACAGATATGGGTGTTAATATTGGAAACTATGCGCCGGGTGCTAATACGTGGATCTATTTCGATGTAGCTACATCCAAAATGACAAACAGTAGAAATATAATATATAGAAATGTAATTCAGGCGTGCGGTGGTTATGGCGAAAAGGAGCAATCGGTAGATGTTTTAGTGGATGCCTGCGAAACCTAAAAATCTGAATTCCACGCAAACACCTTTTAGGTTCAAAAGAATAATTCCTTCCCATGGTTACAAAAAATCCTCAGCACCGTTACAGGTGTTGAGGATTTTTTCGTTGCAGAGATTTTTTGTCTTTATTACTATGTCGGCGAATCGAATTAAACCAAGATTGCAACAGAAAAGGCCGCATTACTGCGGCCTTTTTCCCTTGTCATGATCATTGGAAAAATCCAGATTTTGTCAGTGTTTATGCAGCTTTATATAAGTTTGTTACCGCATTTAGAACAGAATTTAGCGTCCGGAATTACTTTTGTTCCACAGGCTGGGCAGAAATTCAGCTTTTTCTCCGGCTCCTTGTCATTGCCGCCCGAAGGCTGCGCATACAATACAAGCTGAACGATTACCCGTTCCGCCCCGCGCCATCCGGAAAAATAATATCCTCCGTAATTAATAATCTGCTGAATTGCATTAATCAGGGTGGCAACGCTAGCGTACTTTTATTCTCCCTAAAGAAAGTAATAGATATAGGAAATCGTAAAAGCGAATTAAGCGCAGACATAATTCAGCCGGAGCCTCTATTGAAGCTCCGGCTGAATTATTATAAGCGGCTATTTTTATCTTGCCTCACCATGTAATATCCAGATGAAACTCATCTTCACTAATAACTTTTTGGTCGAATGAAACAAATCGTCCTCCAGTTCCGCCAAATGCAAAAACGCAATCTTTGGGAGCAGGATTGCCGTCGGGATAGTTAGGTGTCTTTTCTAGTGCATAAGCAATCACAAATGGAACCGGCCCCCAATGATTTGTTTGCATTGAGGCTCCAATGCCAAGCAAACTGCTTTTTGAAAAAACAGCAGTTCCCGTATTATTGACATTGTAAAACAATTCTCCTTGATTGCCATACGCTACGTACATCATCATTTCCGGTCTTGCCCCACCAAGAATAAAAAATGTATCATGTGAATTAGAACTGGTAATATCAAATCCATCCGTCATATTGAATGCTTCAAGGGTTCCTACTGCATAAACGATTTCTGACCAGTTTACATCCAATCCATAGGTTTTTGATAGATGTCCTTCACTGATTCCCATTCTGCTTAGACTTGGAAATTCTTCGTTGGAGATTTCATTCCAGGCACCATCCAGTAATTCGGCATTGCTCTGTTTAATCCATGGACTGATTTTCAAATTTGTTTGGATAACATACCCATCTCCATCTGTAATGGTGTACGTCTTTTCCTGCCATGCTATATCCACCGGCTGCACACCATAGTCGTAATCATTCACGGAAAGCGTTATGGTATTTTCAGATACAGAATAGGTTCCTGAAAAATAGGCATCAGTTGAATAATTAAACAAGGTCAAATTTGATTTATTGCCCAACTCCCATTCAAACTCTTCCTCGCTTCCGTCTTCTTCTATAAAATACATTTTATAGTCACTCTCCGCTCGAATTTGACGGGTTATGTTTTCTTCTCCGTCTGGCATAATCAGCTCCAATGTCCATGTGCCCAATATGGAATCGGCTGTTAATTCTCCACTGCTTTCTGTTTCCTGTCGGCTTGAGGATGGAGCTAAATCCTCTGATTGATTAGAACAGGCACATATTCCAAGCAGCATACATAGAACAAGTAATAGTGCAATCAATTTTTTCATTTTGATATCCTCCTAAGAATATGCCAGATACAGCGCTCCAGCATAGAATTATATTCATTTTACCCGAACCGACAAAAAAGCGCCCCACACAATCAGGTAGTTTTCAGAAAATAATTTGAAAACATTCCGTACACTACCCGTTTGTGTGGGGACAAAGGCCTACTATGCAAATATAATATGCGTATAGGAGGGATGATATCATGAAGAAGAAAAGAATTTTAGGGATAGTGACAGCAATGCTCATGGTTATCGCCCTGGCTCTTACGGGCTGCGGGCAGCAAGGCGAGCAGAACGCGGGAGCAACCGGTTCTGAAAGCCAAAACGAAGCTATCGATAATGGCAATAGTTCTGCTGATGAGATCGTGGAGACTGAGCCAGAAAATGGAGGCGAATCGCCTAACGATAACACGTCTTCAAACAAGTCGCCCACGCAAGATGCTGACGGTAACTATATCTATACGATTACCGTTGACGGCGTTCAGACCGAAGTTAAGACTTGCATAAATGTCTGGAATTATATTACGGACGATACGCCGTATAATCGAGTGGATTTGCCTGGAATGGCCGAGAGCCTTGGCTGGCGTAGCACCGGCAGCACCGGAGTGACAGGTTTCGGGCTCCGTTTTGATCGGGAAGACGGTATCATAGTTGGACTTGCCGGAACCTATGACAGCGATGATTATAACTTACCTACCGGTGAGAGAAGAGTTTATGATTTCGCCATTAATAGTGCGATTGACGGGTTACCGGTTATGTTTGATGCCGGCGGTGAAATGCTGAGCTGTGGAGATCTCGTGTTTAGTAAAAGTGTGATATCGGGAGATCCCTTCCTGGTTGGGGATGAGAATATATACGTCTCTTTTGACCAGATCGTAGTCTTTGCCTGTTTCGTGGACTTTTACCGGGATACCCAAGTTCCATTGTTTAGAACACCCGACGCATTACTTGTGAATGTTCCTTAAGTTTAGCTCATTCAATAAAAATGCCGTGCTTTATTGGTACGGCATTTTTCAATCGCGCAATTGTGATACTCGTTTATAAAAATCGTTATCCCTACCCTTTTGTGTGGGGCGGATTTGATCTTCCATGCTATAATATCCTTATCCTGTTCTAACTGTATCCATCGGCTGGAACTATCTTTTGTAAGGGGGGATAAAATGAGCGAACGTAAAAAATCCATTATCTGGCTTTTTGTGGCAGCGGGGCTATTGTTTGCAGTCTCCGGATACCGGCAGCTTAGTATGCGGTATTGGCCGGAAGATTTTCTGCGGCCATATCTGGTCTGGACTGTTTATATGCTCCTGCTTCTTCGCTGGCAGCATACCATCACGACGAAAATTACGCAGAAAGCTATGCATAGCCATTTAACTGCGCAGAATATTGTGAGTATCCTGTATTTAACCGTTCGCTTCATCCAGGATGCTTTCCTCTATGTTAATATTCCATGGATGCGCTTTACCGGATACTTCATCAATATCGCGGCTATTTTCATCCCGCTGTTCGGTCTTTACGGCTCATTCTATCTTGGCAAGGCAGACGATTATCGGATCAGCAAAAAGTGGTATCTGCTTCTGATTCCGGCGTGCCTTTTAAGCGTACTGGCGCTGACGAATGATCTGCATCATTTTTTCTATTACATTATGCCGGAGGAATCCCAGCCAAATTTGTATTTTCACCCCTACATCGGAACATATATCGTCTATATTTGGGGACTTAGTATCATCAGTTATCAGATATATTTGATCTACCGGCGCAATGGCACGACGAAGTCTGATTCGCTTTACCGAAAGCTGATTCCCTTCTACGAGCCTATCCTACTGCTACTATTCAGTATTCCGTATGCAGCTACAGCCTATGTGATTCAATTTGAGCTGGTGGAATATTCAGCAGGACTGATTTTTATTCTTGTGCTTTGCTGGCAGATTTATATCCTGACCGGACTGATTCCTGTGAACACGCAGTACGAGGAAGTATTCCGGCGGTCTACGGTGGCAATGCAGATTCTTTCCCCAAGTGGGGAGACGATTGCAGCATCGGAAAATGCGGCGGAAATCACGCCTGCTATGCTGGAAGCTTTAAAGCAAAATCAGCATTTTTCTGCTACGGAAGATATTACCATGAACCTGCACCAAATCCCGGGCGGGTATATGGTCTGGCAAACCGATCTCTCGCAGATCAATCAGGCTTTACGAGAGCTTCAGAGTCTAAATGCAGAATTGGAAGAAAAGAGAGATCTTCTGGCACAGGAAATTCGAATTCAATCGGATGAGACAAGTATTCAGGCACGCAATGATATTTACGACAGCCTATCCTCGGATGTGGCCGAACAGCTTACTCTGTTGACAGAACTTTTATCGGAATCCTTTTCGACGGACGACTGGAACCGCATCTGTCTGATTGGCACCTATATCAAGCGGTTCTGTAACTTGCGGCTCACTTATCAGGAGCAACAGACGATTCCGATGGGTGATTTAGCCATCAGCTTACAGGACATGGCCAAATGTATGAAGAATATCGGCATCCGAACAAGCCTGGATTTTTGTCCCACATCGAATTTAGAGCCAGAGCTGATTCTTCTCATTATGAAAGCCTTGGAAGCGCTTCTTGAGGAGGCGGATTTTCGTCTAGCCTCCATGACAATCCAAATCAGCGATACGGTTTGCTTTGAGATTACCGGTACAGATCGCGAGTTTGTTCCTCGCTTTTTAGAGGGAGGATATCGTCTTCAGGCAGAAAAGGTTCCGACAGGTTATCGGCTTTTGCTCTTGCAGGAGGGAGAGGCGATGCAGTCATGAAAAAGAATACATCAGCTAAAATGATTAAAAAAGCCATCGACTCTTACCCCGGCGGAATCTGCTTCTCTGCACTAGATGGGCGGGTCATTCTCGTTAATGAGAAGATGAACAAGCTGATGCTGGAGCTGACCGGACATACAATTCTGAACGCAAAGGCGGCATGGGAGAAACTCACAAACTTTGCTAATAACGGCAAGGCGGAAAAGCTAACCCAATCCTGGCTGCCGAAAGATCCGGACAAAGAAAGCATCCACCAACAGTTGTTCTTCCGCTTCTCCGACAACTCGGTCTGGCGTTTTGAGCTGAGGTTTCTTGATTCCAATATCGTTCAGGTTGAGGCGGCGGAAATTACAGAACTCTACCGGCTCAGCGAGGAACTGTACGAGAACACTATCCGGCTGCAGGAGATTCAAAAGCGGCAGAAAGCCTTGCTGGACAGTATCGTGGAAATCAATTTGAATAAAGAGATTCTTGCCGCGAAAATGCATATCCATGATGAGCTGGGGCATTGTTTGCTGGCCACCACTAAGGCGATTACCGAAGACAGTCTGGCCGAGAACGCTGACGTACTGCGGGAAAGCTGGAGCAGCACCATTCGCGATTTCTCCAATATCTCTACAGTATGGACGGTGCCCGATTCCTCTCTGCAGTCTGAACTGATGCAGGTTGCGGAGCTGATTGGCTGTAAGGTTACCTTCCTTGGAGAACAGCCCCAAAGCCGCAAGGCATTGCAATTACTATATGCCGCCGTTCGAGAGGCACTCACCAATGCGGTACGCCATGCGGATGCTACGGAACTGACGGTAAAGATAAAACAAGACAAGCAAAGGTATCATATAGAGATATCCGACAACGGCGGCGTATCTGTTTCAAGTATTACCGAGGGTAATGGCCTCAGCGCATTGCGTCAGCGGCTGGAGCAGGAAGGAGCTACCCTGAAGGTACTCTGCGACAACAGTGTTTCCCTGCTTGTGGATATTCCCTTTGATTTTGACGAAGTCCAGAAAGGAGGACGGAAATGATACAAGTTTTAGTAGTAGAAGATTCCAGGATTACCCGGGACGCCATCGAGAGCCAGATTGCCAAATCAGAAAGATATGTCCTGTACGCCTCCATAGAAAATGCAGCCAATGCAGAAATTGCCTGTCTGCGTGGAAGTGTCGATTTAATCTTGATGGATGTATGTACGGCTGACGAAGAATCCGGCCTGAAAGCTGCAGCAAAGATCAAGCAGTATAATCCAAAAATCAAGATTATCATTATGACCTCCATGCCGGAACATTCCTTTATTCAAAAGGCGAAAGCGTGTGGTTGCAATGGCTTTTGGTATAAGGAATATGGCAGCACTGCCTTGATGGAGGTTTGCGACTGGGTGATGAATGGTGAATATGTTTATCCCGAGGATACGCCGGTGATTCGCATTGGATACAGCAACAGCGCTGAGTTTACCGGTCGGGAATTTGATATTATCCGAGAGCTTGCGCAAGGCAGAAAATATGAGGAGATCGCAGTAGATCTGGATATTACGCTAAATACAGTCAAGTACCACATCAAGAATATCTTGCAGAAAACGGGTTACCAGAACACCTTGCAGCTTGTGGCTGAGGTGGTAGAAAAAAGGTTGATTTTACCGA
>OLVW01001209.1_pt1 | contig 23065 bp, 23 predicted proteins | sample 1673301 | NCBI WGS metagenome assembly OLVW01 (sample SAMEA3178941, study PRJEB25190) | human gut metagenome
CACTGGATGGAAAGCTAGATACTACTCTGGTAGCTTATCTGGACGAGCAGAAACAGCCCTGGTGGGGATACATCAAAGCTGCTCCTGGTATGGCTATTGGAGCTATCAAATCACTATTTTCGGAAGAAGCAGATACAGCATCTGTCTTGAATCCTTTCCAACTGACAGAAAAAGAATCATCTAAAGTTGAAAGTATAAAACAAGCCATCACAGCTGAAGTTGATAAAAAAACAGCGATGACTACCCTTACCGTTACTCTGCAAGATCCGAAAGTAACCGCTATTGTAGCCGATAGTGTAGTGGCAAAACTCCAGCAGTATATTATCGATTACCGTATCAAGAAAGCCAAGGAAGATTGTGCCTATCTGGAACAGCTCTACAAAGAACGCCAGCAGGAGTATTACGATGCACAAAGCAAGTATGCACACTATTTCGATAGTAACCGCAACATTGCCTTGCAAAGTGTACGTGCCGAGCAGGAACGCCTACAAAACGATATGAACCTTGCCTATCAAGTATACAGTCAGGTAGCACAGCAGTTGCAAGTGGCACGTGCCAAGATACAGGAAGAAAAACCGGTATTTGCTGTGGTGGAACCAGCCACTGTGCCTTTATTACCTTCTAGTACCAATAAAAAAGTAATTGTCCTAGGATTTATTATTTTGACAGTATGTGCAACTGGTGTATGGACGTTAATAGGAAAAGATTATATAAACAATCTGTGTCAATCAATTCAAAGTAAGAATTAAAATCAATACTCTATCATACAAAAGACTATGAATAAAAATATAAAAATAGCCGTAGCTGGAACTGGGTATGTGGGTCTTAGTATTGCAATACTTCTCAGCCAGCATCACCAAGTTATGGCAGTAGATATTATCCCAGAGAAAGTAGATCTGATAAACCAACGGAAGTCTCCCATTAAAGATGAATATATAGAAAAATATTTGGCTGAAAAAAAACTGAATTTAACAGCAACCCTTGATGGAGAAAAGGCTTACTTAGATGCTGATTTTGTAATCATTGCAACTCCCACTAATTATGACCCAGTGAAAAACTATTTTGATACCAGTCATGTAGAAGAAGTAATTGAATTAGTGAAAAAAGTAAATCCAACAGCCATCATGGTTATTAAAAGTACCATTCCGGTTGGATATACGGAAAATATTAGGGAAAAGTTAAATACTGAAAATATTATCTTTTCACCTGAATTTTTACGAGAAAGCAAGGCACTATATGACAATCTCTACCCTAGTCGTATTATCGTAGGTCGTCCGAATGGTAACGAACGCTTGGATAAAGCAGCTCATACATTTGCAGAACTTTTGCAGGAGGGAGCAGAAAAAAAAGACATTGAAACGCTCTATATGGGATTAACAGAAGCTGAAGCAGTCAAACTTTTTGCCAATACCTATCTTGCACTTCGTGTCAGCTATTTTAATGAGTTAGATACATATGCTGAAATGAAAGGGTTGGATACAAAAGCAATCATTAATGGGGTTTGTCTGGATCCACGTATCGGAACACATTATAACAATCCAAGTTTCGGATATGGTGGGTACTGTTTGCCAAAAGATACTAAACAGTTGCTGGCAAATTATGCAGATGTCCCTGAAAACCTAATTGAAGCAATTGTAGCAAGTAATCGAACTCGTAAAGATTTTATAGCAGACCGTGTACTTCATAAAGCAGGCTATTATGATTATTTTAATCGTAGAGATTTTACCCCATCCAACGAGCGGCATTGTACTATTGGAGTATATCGTTTGACTATGAAAAGCAATTCAGATAATTTTCGGCAAAGCAGTATTCAAGGTGTTATGAAACGTATTAAAGCAAAAGGTGCAGAAGTCATTATTTACGAACCGACATTAGAAAATGGAAGTACGTTCTTTGGCAGTAAGGTTGTGAATGATTTAGAGAATTTTAAAGATCAATGCCATGCAATCATTGCTAATAGATATGATTCGTGTCTTGATAACGTTAAAGAGAAAGTTTACACAAGAGATATTTTTAGGCGGGATTGATATGGAAACTAAATATTGCGCAAAACTTAATACTATAATTTCCCCACTACAAGGTCTTAATCTATCCCACACAAAAAATAATATAGGTATAATACTAGATCTATGGAATTGTAGAAGACTCACTCTTAATATGGTTTTATCGAAAATTAAATCATGCATATGCAAATATAAATGAATGCAATACAAAAAGACTCAAATAAGAATAATCAAAGAATAATCAAAAATTCCATCATCCTCTATATAAGGATGATAGTTACATTACTAATCAGTCTCTATACTAGTAGGGTTATCCTCAAGATTTTAGGATTTGAAGATTTTGGTATTTATAATGCTGTAGGTGGATTGGTGACAATGTTTACCTTTCTAAATTCATCAATGAATGTTGCCACCTCAAGATTTATTTCTGTAGGACTTGGCAAACATAATCTAAAATTATCAAAACTTATATATGGCCAAGCTGTAATTATTCACTTAATTATAGCAATTATAATAACTATAATTTTAGAAACTATTGGTTTATGGTTTTTATATAATAAGTTAACTATACCTGAAGGACGTATTGACGCTGCTTATTGGGTTCTACAGGCTTCTATTATAGGATGCTTCATTACTATCATTAGTACTCAAGACCAAGCTACGATAATATCCCATGAAAAAATGGGAGCTTTTGCTTTTTTTTCTTTATTTGATGCAATTGCAAAATTGGGTATTATTTTTATTATACCTATACTAAATTATGATGCGTTAAAATTATATTCGGTATTAATTGTATTAGTAATAATTATAGAAAGAATAATTTTAATAATATATTGTCATAAAAGTTTTGATGAAGTTAAAACCAAAATAAAATTCGATGGTTCATTATTCAAATCTATGTCAACATTTGCTGGTTGGAATATATTGAGTAACCTAGCATATATGAGTACAGAGCAAGGAATTAATATATTATTAAATATTTTTTTCGGTCCGGTTTTAAATGCTGCAAGAGGAATAGCAAATCAAGTAACGAATATAGTCAGAACATTTGTCAGTAATATTAGAACATCAATAAATCCACAAATTTATAAATCGTATTCGGAGGCAAATTATAAATATATGCACACTCTTGTTTTTGCCAGTGCGAAATTTTCATATTTCGCAATTTTAGTAATGGCTCTACCACTGGTAATAATTGTAGATTCATTATTAAAAATCTGGCTTGATGATGTTCCTCCTTATACTTCAAGTTTTATTATATGCATTTTAATATATCTTTTAATAGAATCTTTCGCAACCACATTAACCGTTTCTGTACATGCAACAGGGAAAATAAAAAGTTACCAAATAGCGGAATCTATTGCTATGCTACTAACTTTACCTATTGCTTATATAATCTTAAAAATGGGATATAATCCAATTGGTGCTTATTTAACACAAATCATAGTGTCTTTATTTACGATGATAATTAGATTGATTATAGCCTTACCTAAAATTAATATAAAATGGAAAGATTTTAATAAGGCCGTTATCGTTCCAATAGGGAAGGTTAGCATAATAAGTATTTTACCTCTAATCGTAGCTGAATATTTAACTAATATCAAAGATACACGAAATTCTGTCTTTTTTGCTTTGGTAGAGTTTATATTTACATTAATCATCATATATTTTCAAGGACTAACTCCTTCTGAACAAGATTTCATAAAAAGGAAATTGTATATCGTAAAATAAAAATAATGGATACGCGGAAATCTAATATAGAACTATTAAGAATAATTGCAATGTTTGGTATTGTAATTAGTCATTTCTTTTTTGTCGATTTTGCGAAAATACCTCATGTTGATAACAGTGGAATTTATGAATTCATAAAAGTCCTGTATAGTTTCGTTAATGTTCATGTAAATATTTTCATATTAATTTCAGGATATTTTTCTATAAAATTAAAATGGAAAAGTATTTTAGATTTATCAATAAAGTGTTTAACCATCTCATTATTAATATATTTAGGAGTTATACTAAACCGTCATCCGTTTAACCTTAAAGAGTTTATCCATTGTTTTCTTTTTTTTATCAGAGATGAAAAATGGTGGTTTATTGAATGCTATTTCTATTTAATGCTTCTGTCGCCACTATTAAATTATATTAGGAATAATATAAACAAATCACAATATATAAAATTCATTGTTATCTTAGCTTTCATCAATATAATATTAGGTGGATTACTCCAATCAAAATTAAATAATACAGGATTCACAGTACACCATTTTATCTTTCTTTATTTTATTGGAGGGTATATTCGACGTTTCGGTTTATTGCAAAATATTGAAAATACAAAATTGCTTATTGGATTTATATGTTTATCTTTCACTCATTATTTACTTAATAGATTTCAGTGTGCACTTTGGCGAGGATACATAGATCCTATTATAATTATTAATGCAATTTTTATATTCATAATATTCTCAAGAATAGAAATACAAAATAAGTATATTAATATTTTATCAAAGGGAGTATTTACAGTATATCTTATCCATGATGATGGTGTATATACACGTGGTTTCTTTAGAGAAATTATAGTGTCATTTACAAATTTGACTACTAATCTTAACTTATTATTTCTTATAACGTTAGCGTTTAGTATCGTATTGTTTATAAGTATTCTTGTAGGAGATATTTTACTGCGTAAGGCTGAATCCCCATTGATCAATTACTTATCTAAATATGATGTAATAAATAAATTAAATAACTATATAAATAAAAAATATGGAACGTAGACAGCTGACTGTTGGAATTGTATCTTTATATGATCCACATAGCGATAAAAAGGCTCAAAGTGGTATTCTATATAAAATAAATGAATCGTTAGAAAATGCAGGTTTTAAAACAATATGGGTTAAGACCACTAAAACGCCTGTGTTTAAATTCGTTTTATTTTTTTTTAGGGCATGGCATTTCATTACAAAAAGAATCACCTATTTAGATCGAACATATATCGGCGCATATTTATTAAGTCAACATATTGATAAAAAAGCAATAGAAAAAAGTGATATATTAATGTTTATACATAATCAACATATTTTATATGCGATTCATACTTCTAAACCTATTATATATCATAGTGATGCTACATTTGAATTAGCAAACAATTATTATATGCATAATATGTATAGATGGAATGCCAAACAAGGAGAAAGGATGGAACAAATAGCATTAAATAAAGTAAAATATCATTTATCTTCATCTGATTGGAGACAAAGATCTGTTATTAACCATTATAAAATTGATTCTACGTTATGTGAGGTTTTAGAATATGGACCTTGTATTGATAAAATTGAATTCAAACGAACATACGAAAACAAGAAATGTTTAAATTTATTGTTCATTGGTGTAGATTGGATCAGAAAAGGTGGAAAAATTGCTGTTGAAACGACCAATATATTAAACAAAATGGGAATCAAAACACAATTAACAATTGCTGGTTTGAAAAAAATACCGTCTGAATGTATAAACAATCCTTACATTAATTTTAAGGGTTACCTTAATAAAAACATAAAAGAACAATATGAAGAACTAAATCAATTATATAAAGAGGCTGATATCTTTTTTTTGCCAACATTGGCAGAATGCAGTGCTATTGTTTTTTGTGAATCAGCCATGTGGAAATTACCTGTAATTACATATGATACGGGTGGTATTGCCAATTATGTAATCAATGACGTCAATGGCTATAGATTACCTTTAACGGCCACCTCAAATGACTTCGCTGAAAAAATTAAAGAAATCAACAATCAAAATAAATTATTAAAGTTGTCAGACGGGGCTCAAATGATTTCTGAGACGAAACTTAATTGGAATAATTGGACTAATTCATTTAAAAAAATATTGGAAAATGAACTTAATAAGTAAATGTATCAGATTTATTCCATATCATCTTTATAAGGCTAAATCCTTATCAAGGAAAGTTGTCGAATGTAAATTGTTAAAGTATTATTCTGACAAGTCAGAAAATACTACTTCAGTTACAAATGAAAATTCTACAACTTTGATTTTTATGGTAGATGGAAGAATGATTCATGGAGGTTTATCAGATCGTTTACGGGGAATGATATCCATATATAAATATGCCAAGGAACATAATTATGATTTTAAAATATACCATAGATACCCTTTTGCTTTAGAAGATTTTTATATTCCCTCAAAAATAGATTGGAGAATTCAAAATCAAGACTTAAAATACAATTTAAAGGAAGCCCAGCCCGTATTTGTTGAATCACTAGGTTATTTATTTGAAAATTATACCATAAATAAAGTTCTTGATGATCAAATAAAAGCAGATGGTCGTCAATATCATATTTATACAAATGTAGATTTAGCCGGTAAACAGTTTAATAAATATTTTAATGAACTTTTTACTGAATCGCCTTACTTGCATGCAAGTGTTATAAATTTACAAGGCATGTTACCTCATAAATACAATGCTATGGTCTTTAGGTTTCAACAACTATTGGGCGATTTTTCAGAAGGACATTATCCTACGCTATCAAAAAAAGAACAAATTGCGTTAATTAAGAAATGTATCAATAAAGTAAAAGATATCCAAAGCAAACAAAAAGATAAACTCCCATTTTTAATTACTTCTGACAGTTCAACTTTTTTAAATGAGGTTGTAAAATTACCTAATGTGTATATTATACCAGGGAAAGTGGTACATATGGATTATTCTATTTCTGAAAAAGAAAATGTATATTTAAAATCATTCCTTGATTTAACCCTTTTAAGTCATGCACAATGTGTTTATCTGTTAAAGACAGGAAAAATGTATAAAAGCGGCTTTGCCCTTAGAGCTGCATTAATCGGTAATTCACTATACAAAGAAATTTCTTTCTAAGATGAAACAAGCCAAAGGTTTACATAAATGGTTATTAGGTCATTTTCTACCGATTAGCTTATTAATAATTAGTTATCTTAGTGGATGGCCCTTTTTTGAAGGCTTACATTTTTCGGAATTTACGCTTGTTGTTTTAAGCTTTAGTGCATTGATATATATATCTTATAAATCTAAAGACAGTGCGCCTTGTAATAACACATTTTTAAAAGTTTGGATTATATATATTATATTTCAATTAATAATAGGTTTATTTTATATAAACAACTATTATGTAGCACGTATGTATCTAAGAAATTCATTGACTTTATTATGCTGCTATTCAATTTATCTATTCTCTTACCCTAAATATTTATTCCAATGTTTGCATACTTGGTATAAATATTTCATTCCCATATTTGTTATATGTGTAATACCTGTCGCAATACCTGAAACATATTTTCATTTTTTAATTCCCTTATATATAGGGTTAATATTAATAAGAGCATTACCTTTTAAACATCAAGTATTGATTTTAATAGTAGCTATTTTTTTTATGGGAGGATTGTTGTCCAGATCCAATTTAATAAAAATAATTATTTTTTCTATAATAGGGTATGTAACATATAGTAAATATATCACCAAAAAAATTGCCAAATTAATTTGTGCTTTTCTTATATCCTGTCCCTTATTATTATTTATTTTAGGTATTAGTGGGGTTTTTAATGTATTCGATATGGAAAGTTATATGGGGAACTATGATGTAGAGATGTCATATACCTCTGAAGGTGAAGAAAGAGGCAGGTCAATGATAAAAGATACCAGAACATTTGTGTATGCAGAACTTTTGGAATCTACCATAGAGAATGATTCTTGGTTATTAGGTAGACATCCATCACGTGGATATACTTCAATAAAATATCAAGATGAACTTGATGAAAACAGCGGGATGTTTAATACGGAAAGAATGAATGTAGAAGTCGGAATACTTGGTATTTATTTATGGACAGGTATTATAGGCTATCTAATTTACTCAGCTTTCTTTTTTAACACTATATTTAGTTCAATAAATAGAACAAATAATCATTACATATTATCTTTAGCAATAGCCCTTTCATTTATATATGCATTTTCATTTGTTGAATTTACTTGTGCACCACATATAATGTATATAATGACTTTTATATATTTAGGGATATGCAATAGTAAAGCATTTTTAAACATGTCGAATGATGAGTTTAAAATCTTTATAAAAAAAATATTTTCTTTTAAATCATAACATGAACATTAATCGTGAACAAACCACAATTATAAAAGGCATTGCAATAACAATGATGATTTTATTTCATCTTTTTGGTTGTAATGATTCATATGAACAATCACATTTATATACCTCTTATAGTCATATACCGCATCTTTTTAGTCTTTTTTGTGGTAATACAGTTGCTGCATTTGTTTTAATTACTGGATATGCGACATCTCTGAAAAAAAATTATGATAATTTAAACATAAAACAAATTTTTAAAAAAACTTTTAAGTTATATATTACTACTTGGATTATTGACATTATATTTATTCCTATCATTCTCTTAACTGATCAAGCTACTTTTTCTTTAAATGTTTTGTTAAAAACAATTTTATGTTTACCTGGTAGTTATAATAGTATGTATTGGTATATTCCAGCATATATAATATTATTATTGTTGTATAAACCTATTATTAAACTAAATAATTATTATTGGTTTCCAATAATTTTATTGATTTTAATTGTAAATGTATACAACCCTTTAAAAGAAATAGGATTGTTAAATTTCTATCTCAAGAATATTCTTAATTTACTTCCATTTTTAAAAATAGGAACTACAATTCATTATATATCGGACAGATATCTACATTTAACTAAATTAAACATATTATTAGCTATTTCATTACCTCCAATTATAGGTATGTGTTTATTATCATATAAAATAGATATAATCTATAGCGTATTTTGTCTTATAGCTCTGCCTTCATTTTTAATTGGTGTTATAAATATAAATTCCAGTATGATTAAAAAATTTTTTATTTTACTTGGTAATCAAAGTATGATAATTTGGCTCTCTCATGGGTTCTTATTTTATTATTATTACAAATTTTTTTATGCTCCTAAATTTTGGCTCCTTATTTTTATCAGCTTTTTATTTTCTTCTTATCTAGTTTCCATTGTTTTACAAAAAATTGTGAAAATAATAATTAAATAATCAATATGAAAGTCCTAATATATGATACAACAAATGCATTTCTAACGCCTGGTGGAAAAACTACCCATGCCATTAAACTTCAAAAAGAGATAGCAAAACTAGGAGTTAACATTGAATTTTCAAGGTGGTGGGATATATCTCAGGCAAATTGTGATATTATACACTTTCTTACTCCTGACCCTAAAGTTGCTAAACTTGCACATGAAAAGGGAATTAAATGCTTTTTAAGTTTTATTTTTGACTTTGAAAGTAATAAGACTAACTTTCAAAAAAAAATATCTATTCTAAAAAATAAAATTATAGATAAATTACCAGGTTCATTATCTTCCAATGCATATTGGAAATCATTAAAATATATGGATTGTGTCCAATTTATGCATAAATATGATTTAATAAATGCTTCGAGATATTTTCCTAGAGAATTAAAGGATAAAAGAAAAATAATCATTTCACATGCATATGATCCCAATGAAATAAACATCTCAGACCATTTAGATATCAGAGACTTAAAGCTTCCGTCTAAATATTTAATATCGTGCGCTAATATCTCAGAAAGAAAACAGACTGTATTATTAGCAAAATATGCAAAACTAGCACAAGTTCCAATTGTTTTCATGGGAAGTAAATCTGATGCTGACCCGTATTTTCTTTCTTTTAAAAAAGAAATTGACAACAAATTCGTTTTTTATCCTGGGTATGTATCAAAAGAATGGAAAGACTGCATTATGTCAAATTCGTCTGGATATGTCTTACTGAGCAAAGGTGAAAGTGGATGTATAGCCGTATATGAAGCTGCTGCATACAATATTCCTTTATTATTATCAAATCTACCATGGGCATGGGGTTATGAAAATCCTCAAGATATTCACTTTTGCGATTATCAGAATAAAGAATTAGCAATAACTCAATTAAAAGAATTCTTCAATCAAGCTAGAAAGAAAGAATCAACACCTTTTACAATTCATACTTGGGAAGACCAAGCAAAACAATATGTTAAACAATATCAAATATTAATGTCTTCAAAATGAAATCTATATCTATTGCCATTTTAATGACTGTCCATAATAGACGTGAGAAAACGATTAATTGTTTAAAAGCACTACAAAATTGTACAGTAAAAGATTTGAATATAAAGGTATATTTAGTTGATGATGGATGTACAGATGGAACAGCAGAGGCAGTAAAAGAATATTTTGATTTCGTTACAGTTATTGATGGAAATGGAACATTATTTTGGAATAGAGGTATGCATCTTGCTTGGCAGGAAGCAGAAAAAGACACTCCATTATATTTTTTATGGCTAAATGATGATACTATATTAATAAAAGATGCCATAAGAAGATTAATTAATACCTCAAAATGTCAAAATGATCTCTCTATAATTGTTGGAAGCACCACCAATTCTTTTAATGATAAAGAGATTACTTATGGAGGTCGCCGATTAAAAAGAAGATATCCAATAATAATACCATCAGAAGATAAAGTAACAGAATGTGATACATTCAATGGAAATATAGTCCTCATACCACGAAATGTTTTTCTCAAATTAGGTTATAATGACAAATATTACCATCATTCATTTGGTGATTATGACTATGGTCTAAGAGCCCATTATTGTGGAATTAAAAATTATATTGCACCAGGCATATATGGTTATTGTAAAAGAAATAATCCTATACCGATTTTTCAGAGGAAAAAATATAATATAATAAAAAGGTATAAATTACTTTACTCACCTTTAGGATATAATCCTATTGAGGATTTTCATTTTAATAGAAAATATCATTCATTTCTGTATAGCATTTTACATTTTATAAAACTCCATATTAATGTGTTATTCACAAAAGATCATACAGCATATAAACAATAAGGGTTTATGAAAATATTATTATTGACTCCTCTCTATAAACTTCCTGGTGAAAGTATATTAAATAATACAAATGTATGTGGTTCTTTCGCCAAAGAGTGGGTAAAACTAGGTCATGAAGTACGGGTAATATATCAATATCCTATTTACAATAAGATATTTCATATTGCTGCAGATTTATTCGCAAAACAAATTGCCAATAAATTTTATGGGACTGTCACAATTAATAGATTCACGAAAATTAATAAATATCTTGATGAAGGCGTTGAAGTAATTCGAATTCCACTATATAAATTTGCCCCTCACTTCTTATATCCAACACAAAGTATCAACTACCAAATCAATGAAATAATTAGAATAAATAAGGAAGATAATTTTATCCCAGATATTATTACAGGTCATTTTTATTATCCAAATATTGAAATTGTAGGTAAATTAAAGCATACTTATCAAAACTCAAGAACTTGCATCATCATTCATTATCAAGGGATTAATATAAAAAAGACAAAAAAATACTTAGATAAAACGTGCCCTCAACTTATAAACTCAATTGATGTATGGGGATATCGATCACATCCAATACGAGAATATTTTGAAAAAGTTTATGGTCACAAAGAAAATTTCTTTTACTGTTACTCAGGAATTCCAACCGCTTTTCTTGAATCTCCCCAAATCAAACATTATAATCCTCTCAACAGCTTTATCTATATAGGAGCGTTAATTAAAAGGAAATATCCTTTAGCTGTTTTAAAATCATTAGAGAGGTTAAAAATAGACTTCACTCTTGGCTATATAGGAGAAGGAAATCAAAGGCGAATAATAGAGCAATATGCTAAGAAAAAAAACATATCTAAATCCGTGAAATTATATGGTCATATAGAAAGAACTTCCATAATAAAGTTATTGGATAAAGCTCAAGTTTTTATTATGATAAGTAGAAAAGAAACCTTTGGATTAGTGTACATTGAAGCTATGGCAAGACATTGTATTGTCATTGCTTCAAGAAATGAAGGAATGGAAGGAATAATAAAACATGGAGTAAATGGTTTTCTATGTAATGCAGGAGATGATAAAGAACTATCCCAAATATTAAATTATATTTATAATTTAACAGCTGATGATAAACAAAAAATTGCAAATAATGCATATGAAACCGCACAAGGTATGACAGATAAAATTGTAGCAAATAGCTATTTACAGAATATAACAGAAGTAGATAATGTAAAGCTTGAAATATAAAAAATATGTAAGCGTCCAATTTTGACGTATTGCCTCAAAGAATAAAAAATATGACCTTTGCTGCTGTAACAAAAAATATTAAAAGTATGTACAGCAGCAGTGATTTTGAAAGACTGTTCATCCGCTACAAGGCGGAAGCAATGCCACAAGTAAGCATCCAATTTTGACGTATTGCCTCAAAGTATAAAAAATATGACCTTCGCTACTGTAACAAAAATATTAAAAGTATGTACAGCAGCAGTGATTTTGAATTATTCGGGTAAGCGGTAAGCAGTCAAAAAATGGCTATTAGTCAAAAGTAATACCTTCGCTGCCAACCAAATTTATAGAATTATGTATAGCAGTGAAGATTTAGAAAGGTTTTACTTTCAGTACCAGAGCGAGGCTTTGCCTCATGGAGAATCTCTCCAATCATTCTGTGTTAAGAACAAAGTTCCTTATAACATTTTCCAGAAATGGTTTAAGGATACTCGCAGAAAAGTCGTTGAAGTCCAAGTTGATGGCGCTCCTGAGATTACTCATGAGGAAGAAAGCAAGGCCGGCGAACAACCAAAGCCTGTATCAAAAAGCAGTACAGACAATCGCATACGCATATGGATTGACATCCGTATCAGTAATGGATTACACTTATCCCAAAAGAATTTAAGCTATCAGGATTTGGTTCGGATGGTAGAGAAGCTGGAGGGTTTATGCTGAGTGTTACCGGTCTGAATCATTTTTATTATGTGCGTGACTTTACCGATATGCGTTGTAAACACAGCCGTGTGTTGTCTATCATTCGTGAACGTCTTCACCGGGAACCGTGTGATGGGGATGTCTTTATTGTCATGTCCAGAAACCGAAGAATAGTCCGTATGTTTTCGTTTGACAATCGTTCATACAGCCTGTTCGAAAAGAAGTTTGTCGCAGGTTATCAGTTCATGAAAGTGGAGCGGAATGGTGCAGATACTGTTTATCGGATTGACTGGAAAGATGTGATTCTGATATTGGAAAGCCCGATAGTTAAAACATTAAAAATCAGATAATTAATATATTTATTTGCTTGCGGTTTTGTAATTGTTTTAGTACCTTTATATCTGTAAATCAAAGGTTTAAGCATGATCGAACTGCAACATATAATCGACTTAAAAAAGGAGGTGTTGAGTAGGGAAACCTACTCACGGAATCCTATAAATTATAGTGAAGGTATGGCAGACGATCAAAAAGACCGGTTTATTCAGTACCTGGCGGAACAGCATCAGGAGGATGAACTGACCAAACGGGCAATGGAGTTGGTTTTGGAAGATTTCATGGCTGAGATGAAGGAATTGAAGAATCAGATGGCCTCCATGCAATCGAAACAGTCTGACTTGGAAAATCAGTTGTCGGAAGAGCGTAAGCTTCGAAAATCGGCTGAACGTAAGACAAAGTCTCTCCGGGAAAAACTGGACTATGCCCGTCAGGAAAAGTTCGGCGACAGACGTCAGCGTGTGATGAAGAAAGACAAATCAGGCAAGCCGGCGCTTTCTGAACCGGACCGTCAGGATGAACAGGACGGATATGACGGTACGGACGATACACTCCGTACAGATTCTGTAGACAAGAACGAATCTCGGAATGAGCCGGCTCGTCCCCAAAAGGAACGTGACCTGAGCAATCGTCCCGACGGATATAAAACGATGGGAGTATCGGGTGAATCGATAGAGCATCCTTCCGAAGGCTCAGAAAACAGCCATTTTCTTCTATGAGAATGGCGCCCGCGGTCGTGAGTGCTTACGAACTTCCTGGGTGACGCTGAACTGAAGAGTATCATGTCCGACGGATACAATGCTTATGTATTCATCGGTGATGAGTTGAAATCCGCCCAGTTTAAAGATACCGTGCATCAAGTCTGTATGTCACATGCCAAGAACAAGTTTGTTAAGGCTTCCAATCAGGGTGGTGAACCGACAGCTGAACGCTTTTCCAATATTTTAAAGGAATTCTTCATGAGGGAGCGCAAATGTGATGAAGCCAGGCTTACTCCGGAAGAGAGGTTGCGGGAAAGACAAAGCCTGGAAACGAAAGAACTCCTGATAGAGTTGCGCAGCCTGTTGGATAGTGAGCTGTCAAAGGATTCAGAATTCAGAAGTCAGTATTATACAGAAGCTCTTAATTATCTGAACCGGTTCTGGAAAGAGATCTTTGCTTACCTGGATGACGGCGAACTGCCGATAGACAATAATCTTGCAGAGCGAACCATCCGGAAACTGACTACCCAACGCAACAATTCACTGCATTATGGAAGTGATGCCGGTGCCGAGATGGCTGCGACTTATCATAGTGTAATAGGAACGGTAAAGCTCCATGGCAGTTCTGTCTGGAACTTCATCGGAACTTTTTTCAAAAATATCTTTAACGGATGCAGGGATTATGTTAACATGGTGCCTGACAAAATCACTTTGGCTATCGGCCAATGTTAAATTCAAAACTAATTAATTAACAAAATTCGATTTAGGGCACTTAAAAGTGCCCTTTCAAAGGGGTATGCCCTAAATTGAGTGCTTACGAATATGATTAAATTATTGCACATTGCTGAATGTGCAGGAGGTGTGGACCGTTATTTGGAAATGCTCCTGCCTAGACTAGAAAAAAATGGTTTTTACCAATATTTTATTTGTTCTTATAGCTACAATGTTTTAAAATATTCTGATATTGTAAATGGGATAAAACAGTTGGACTTAAAGCAGACATTTTCTCCATTCCAAATAATCAAAAAGGTAAAGGCTATAAGAAACATCATAAAAACTATTCAACCTGATATCATTTATTGTCATAGTAGTTTTGCGGGCGGATTGGGACGTTTGGCTGCTATTGGAACAAAATGCAAGGTTGTATATAATCCACATGGATGGGCTTTTAATATTAAACAATAATGAAACTCAAAAGTATCATCTATCTTTTAATAGAAAAATTATTAGCTCCTTGGACTGATAAAATTGTTTGTATATCAATTGCTGAAAAAGAATCTGCTAAGCGAGAAAAAATCGGCAATGAAAAGAAGCTTGTATTGATACCGAATGGTATAGATATATCAAAGGTAAAAGAAGCTGTTGCAATTCCACGGCATATATTAGGAATATCAGATAATACATATGTTGTAGGAATGATTGGACGAGTTTCTCCACAGAAAGCTCCCGACGTATTTATTAAAGCGGCAAAGCTTATTCAAACCTCTATTCCTGATTCAGCATTTATTATAGTCGGAGATGGGGAAGAAGTTGAAGATATTAAAGAATTTGCCAAACAAAATAATTTGAAACTGATAATTACAGGATGGACTGACCAACCGTACTCTTATCTTAAAGTATTCGATGTAGCTTTATTATTATCCCGCTGGGAAGGTTTTGGATTAGCTATAGTTGAGTATATGGCAGCTGAAAAAAATGTAGTTGCATCTAGAGTTGATGCAATCCCGACTCTGATCGATGATGGGAAAGATGGGTTGTTAGTAGATGTAGACAATCCTGAAGATGCTTGTGCCAAAGTCCTTTGGTTATATAATCATCCAAACGAAGCTTTTGAAATGCGAAAAAAAGCGCTGGCAAAAGTATATGAAAATTATGATATAAATCGTGTTGTGTCTCAACATATAGAATTATTTAAGGAACTATATTCAAGCAAGTAGATAATACATTGAAAATAAGCAACGACTACTATTTTTAAAAGTTTATATATGAAAGGAATAGTTCTTGCCGGTGGCAGCGGTACACGCCTCTACCCCATCACAAAAGGAGTCAGCAAGCAGCTGCTCCCTGTATTCGATAAACCGATGATCTATTACCCGATTTCGGTACTGATGCTGGCTGGCATCCGTGAAATTCTGATAATCTCCACTCCATTCGACTTGCCGGGATTCAAGCGTCTGCTGGGTGACGGAAGTGACTTCGGAGTGCGTTTTGAATATGCAGAGCAGCCGTCACCGGACGGACTGGCTCAGGCCTTCATTATTGGAGAGAAGTTTATCGGCAACGACAGTGTATGTCTGGTGCTGGGTGACAATATCTTCCACGGTGCAGGACTGACCGGATTGCTGAAGGAAGCAGTTCGCACGGCAGAAGAGGACAAGAAAGCTACGGTATTTGGTTACTGGGTAAGTGATCCGGAACGCTACGGTGTTGCCGAATTTGACAAGGACGGAAACTGCCTCTCGATTGAAGAGAAACCAGCGCATCCGAAATCGAACTATGCAGTAGTGGGTCTCTATTTCTACCCAAACAAGGTAGTGGAGGTAGCCAAAAACATCAAGCCGTCTGCACGTGGAGAGCTAGAAATCACTACTGTAAACCAGCAGTTCTTGGCAGACAAGGAACTGAAGGTGCAGACTCTGGGACGTGGCTTTGCATGGCTCGATACGGGGACACACGATTCTCTGAGTGAAGCCTCTACGTTCATCGAGGTGATTGAAAAACGTCAGGGACTGAAGATTGCCTGTCTGGAAGGCATTGCTTTCCGTCAGGGATGGATTACGGCAGACAAGTTGAGAGAACTGGCGCAACCTATGCTGAAGAACCAGTACGGTAAATATCTGCTGCAAGTAATAGATGAAGTAGGACATACAGGTAAAAGTAATCTGGACTATTAATAATATGGAAGTAATTAAAACAGCTATAGAGGGCGTGGTCATCATTGAACCACGCCTTTTTAAAGACGACAGAGGATATTTCTTCGAATCGTTTTCGGAACGTGATTTCAATGCACAGGTACGTACCGTAAAGTTCGTGCAGGATAATGAAAGCAAGTCATGCTATGGTGTGCTACGTGGTCTGCATTTCCAGAAGCCGCCTTTTGCACAGAGCAAGCTGGTACGGGTAATCAAAGGTGCCGTACTGGATGTAGCCGTAGATATCCGCAAGGGTTCTCCCACTTTCGGAAAGCATGTAGCAGTGGAGCTTACGGAAGACAATCATCGACAGTTCTTCATTCCGCGCGGTTTTGCACACGGCTTCAGCGTACTGACTCCGGAAGTGATTTTCCAGTATAAGTGTGATAATTTCTATGCGCCGCAAAGCGAAGGTGCCCTTGCATGGGATGATCCGGACGTGGGCATTGACTGGAAGGTTCCAGCCGACAAGGTGATTCTATCGGAAAAGGATAAGCACCATTCACGCCTAAAAGATGCAGAATGGCTGTTCGACTACAAGGAAGATTTGTATAAATAAGGAAAAGAGCAATCATGAATATTTTAGTGACAGGCGCAAACGGCCAACTGGGTAACGAGATGCGTATCATCAGCAAGCAGACTTCCTATAATTACCTGTTTACCGACGTAGTGGAAGCCGAAGGAGTGGAAACTACTCTGCTGGACATTACCGATGCGGAAGCGGTGGATAAAATGGTACAGGAACAACATATCAACTGCATTGTGAACTGTGCGGCTTATACCAACGTAGACAAGGCTGAAAGTGATGCGGCTCTCTGTCGCAAGCTGAATGCTGCAGCTCCTAAGATTCTGGCGGAAGCCATGAAAAAGGCAGGCGGTCTGCTTGTTCAGATTTCTACCGACTATGTTTTTGGAGGTGATCCGTATAATACGCCCTGCCGTGAGGAACAGAAGGGTACGCCTACAGGTGTATATGGCAAAACGAAACTGGAAGGGGAACAATATATTGAAGCTACGGGATGCGACTACGTGATTATACGTACAGCCTGGCTGTATTCGGAATTTGGAAAGAACTTCGTAAAGACCATGCTGAACCTGACGGCTTCAAAACCGGCGCTGAATGTGGTATTCGATCAGGCAGGTACGCCAACGTATGCGCTCGATCTGGCTGTTGCCATCGAAGCGGTTCTGAATGACTATGCTGCCGAAAAGCCGCAAAACGGGTACAGCAAGACGGGTATCTATCATTTCAGCAACGAAGGGGTATGTTCGTGGTACGACTTTACCAAAGTGATAGCCGAGCTTGCCGGACACACAACATGCGATATCCAGCCCTGCCACAGCAACGAGTTCCCCAGTCCGGTTACACGACCGGCTTACTCGGTACTGGACAAGACCAAGATAAAGCAGACTTTCGGACTGAAGATTTCTTACTGGACAGACTCGCTGAAAGCATGTATGAGCAACATGGGAGTGCTTAAATAAATCATCACAAAAAAAACAATCATGGAAAATTTTAAACGCAATATAATCGTAACCGGTGGAGCGGGCTTCATCGGCAGTCATGTGGTACGTCTGTTTGTCAACAAGTATCCGGAATACCACATCATCAATCTGGACAAGCTGACATATGCGGGAAACCTCGCCAACCTGAAGGATATAGAGGACAAACCGAACTATACATTTGTAAAGGCTGACATCTGCGACTATGAGAAGATGCTGGAGCTGATGCAGCAGTATCACGTAGACGGTATTATTCATCTGGCTGCCGAAAGTCATGTAGACCGCAGCATCAAGGATCCGTTTACGTTTGCACGTACCAACGTAATGGGTACGCTGAGCCTGCTTCAGGCTGCAAAGGTGTACTGGGAAAGCCTGCCTGAAAAATACGAGGGCAAGCGTTTCTATCACATTTCTACCGACGAGGTTTACGGTGCCCTGAAACTGACACACCCGGAAGGCGTGAAGCCACCGTTCACCACAAAAGCCTCATCGGGCAAGCATCATCTGGCTTATGGAACGGAGTTCTTTTATGAAGATACAAAATACAATCCGCATAGCCCGTATTCTGCATCGAAAGCCAGCAGTGACCACTTTGTACGTGCCTTTCACGATACATACGGCATGCCGACCATCGTAACAAACTGTTCGAACAACTACGGTCCGTATCAGTTCCCTGAAAAGCTGATTCCGCTGTTTATCAACAATATCCGTCACCGCAAACCGTTGCCTGTATACGGCAAGGGTGAGAATGTACGCGACTGGCTGTATGTGGTAGACCACGCACGTGCCATCGACGTGATTTTCCACAACGGGAAGATTGCCGAAATTTACAATATTGGTGGTTTCAATGAATGGAAGAATATCGACATTATCAAGGTGGTTATCAACACGGTAGACCGTCTGCTGGGCAGAAAGGAAGGTGAGGATATGGATTTGATTACCTACGTAACCGACCGTCCGGGACACGACATGCGTTATGCCATCGACTCTACCAAGCTGCAAAAAGAACTGGGCTGGGAACCGAGCCTGCAGTTTGAAGAAGGTATTGAGGAAACCGTGAAATGGTATCTGGATAATCAGGAGTGGATGGATAATGTTACCAGTGGTGATTATCAGAAGTATTACGAGAGTATGTATAAGAACAGATAAATAGTTTTAAGTACAATCAGAATATATCCAGCATGCAAACCCACGTAGTCATCATGGCAGGCGGTATAGGAAGCCGTTTCTGGCCCATGAGTACCCCCGAATCCCCCAAACAGTTCATCGACGTGATGGGCGTAGGAAAATCTCTGATTCAGCTCACGGTGGAGCGTTTCAAGGATATCTGCCCGAAAGAGAATTTCTGGGTAGTGACCTCGGAAAAGTATGTAGACATCGTAAAGGAGCAGTTACCGCAGATTCCAGAGCAGCATACCCTAGCGGAACCGGAGGCAAGGAATACGGCACCGTGTATCGCGTATGCATGCTGGAAGATCCGAAAGGAGTTCCCACAGGCGAACATCGTAGTGACTCCCTCGGATGCTCTGGTAATTGATACGGCGGAGTTTGTCCGCTGCATTGCCGTAGCATTGGAGAAAACGGCGGACTCACATGCTATCGTAACCTTGGGCATGAAGCCTACCCGACCGGAAACGGGCTACGGGTACATCGCAGCTCAAGGTGAAGCCGACGGAAAGGGTATCTGCAAGGTAGAAGCATTCAAAGAGAAACCGGACGTGGAAACGGCGAAGAAGTATCTGGCAGCGGGAAATTATTTCTGGAACGCAGGGATATTTGTGTGGAACGTGGAAACGATTACGAATGCTATCCGTACGTTTGTGCCGCAGGTTGCGGGGGTGATGGACGAGCTGGAGCCTGCCTTGTTTACGGACAGGGAGGCGGAAGAGCTAAAACGCCTCTTCCCCACTTGCGAGAAGATTTCCATCGACTATGCAGTGATGGAAAAGGCAGAAGATATCTTTGTACTGCCGGCGGAGTTCGGGTGGAGTGACTTGGGCAGCTGGGGCTCGCTGCATACGCTGTTGCCGCAAGATGAGAATGGCAATGCTTCCGTGGGAACAGACGTGAAGCTATTCGACTGCCGAGACTGTGTGGTGCATGTGGCAGACGAACGCAAGGTGGTACTGGAAGGTCTGGACGGCTACATCGTGGCCGAAAAGAACGGTCAGCTACTAATATGCCGCCTAAGTGAAGAACAGCGCATCAAGGAGTTTTCGACTGGGAAATAATCAGGTTACTTAAAAAACAGAATTTAATGATAAGAAATCGCTACGACTCTCGACCCGAGGTCTGTAGCGATTTTTTGTAACCTGCCGGAAAAGCATTACCTTTGCGGCGCATTTATATCAAATAAAAAATCAATGAATTACAAAAATATATATACATGGCTCACCGTGTTATGTCTGGGAGGCACACTGCATGCGCAGACGGCGGACTCTACGCTGACTTATCGTGTGGAGGCGAGCGGAAATGTATCAAACGGTACGTATGCTCCGTTATGGCTTTCAGCTAACCGGTACGGGCTGTCGAGCGTGGAACCGAACAGTGGATATGTACGGGCGGGACTGAGTTTCAATAAGAATTTGCGGCATCACTGGAAGGTGCAGGCAGGAGTGGACATTGCAGCTACGGCAAACCAAACGGCAGACTTCGTGGTGCAACAAGCGTTTGCGGATGTTTCGTGGAAGTTTTTGAAACTGAGCATCGGTAGTAAGGAACGACCGGGATTCCCGCTATGTAAGAATGAACGACTGAGCAGCGGCATGATGGCGGAAGGTGCAAACGCACGTCCGGTGCCGCAGGTGCGCGGAGAGATTGCCGACTATGTGGCAATACCGGGAACACGGGAATGGCTGTCGCTGAAAGGACACATTGCTTACGGAATATTTACAGACAATAACTGGCAGGAAGGTTTTGTTTCGCCAGGAAATACGTATGGAAAGAATATTCACTATCATAGCAAGTCGATTATGTTCCGCATTGGTAACCGGAAGAAGCTGCCCGCGGAATTCGAATTCGGGATTCTGATGGCGGCGCAGTTTGCAGGCGACCAGCTCAGAAAGAACAAGGACGGTAACAGTGAACTGATAACGAACATGCCCGACGGACTGAAAAGTTTCTTCAAGGCGCTTATTCCGATGAGCGGAGGAAGTGATACACCGTGGGGAGATCAGGTTAATGTGGAAGGAAATCACTTGGGTAGCTGGAATTTTGCTCTGAACTATTACCTGAAAGATTGGAAATTCCGAGTATATCTGGAGCATTATTTTGACGACCACTCGCAAATGTTCTGGGAGTATGGACGGTGGAAGGACGGACAGCTGGGCATAGAAGTAACGCTGCCGAAGAACCGCTGGGTAAGTACTGTGCTGTGGGAAGGGCTTTCGACCAAGGATCAGACGGGACCGATTTTGTACGACGGATTCGCGGGAAGCATGGACTACCAAGTTAGTGCCAAAGATAATTATTACAACAATTACTGTTATCAGGCATGGCAGCATTGGGGACAGGGTATGGGAAACCCTCTCCTGCCAGGTCCTATATATAATAAGGATAGAACAATCACATTCAAGAGTAACCGGGTACGGGCACAGCATCTGGGACTAGAAGGTCAGCCGGCAACGGAATGGGGCTACCGGGTACTAATTTCATTTGCACGGTACTGGGGTACATACGATGTTCCTCTCGACAAGCAACGCAAGCAATTCAGCTCGCTGTATGAGGTGACGTATAGTCCACAATGGGCGAAAGGTTGGAGTGCAGCGGTCAGCATGGGACTGGACCGGGGAAATTACCTGGGTAACTCTACGGGAGGGATGTTCACCATCCGAAAAACCGGAGGTATTTTTTAAATGAAAAAATATATGGGATATAAATATATGAGAAGTGTTTTATATATGGCGGTGCTGCTGATGGCTGTGCTTGCAAGCGGATGTAAGAAGGAACCTATAGACCGTAACATAGAGGGAATGTGGAGACTGGAGCAGTTTACTACGCACGAAGATGGCGTGGTGCACAAGGACTGCCAGCGTACGTTCTACAGCATTCAGCTCTGGGTGGTGGAAATAGCGGAAAAGCAGTGCCCCGAAAATCATGGATATAAAGCGATGATAGGTCGTTTTTCTTACAATGATAATCATTCGGAAGTAACGATGAAAGATTTCAAGTACCGCTCCGGTACGGGTGACAGCGGTAAGGAGGTGAGTCGCGAAGACTTGCTACCTTATGGAATAAACAGCAGTGAAACGACTTTCAGGGTGCTGAAGGCAGACGGAAAGCATCTCACGCTAAAGTCGGACTATGCTACGTTGGAGTTGACAAGCTTTTAAACAAAATTCGTTTCATATCGAAGAATATTTCTTATCTTTGCACAAACAAACATATCCAAGATGAAAAACAATAAAGAACTAATGAACCGCGCAGCCGACAACATCCGTATTCTGGCTGCTGCGATGGTAGAAAAAGCTAAGTCCGGTCATCCGGGTGGCGCTATGGGTGGTGCAGACTTTGCAAATGTACTGTTTTCTGAATTTCTTGTTTATGATCCTGAAAATCCACGCTGGGAAGGTCGTGACCGTTTCTTCCTCGACCCGGGACATATGTCGCCGATGTTGTATTCGGTACTGGCACTGAGCGGAAAATTCACGATGGACGAACTGGCTCAGTTCCGTCAATGGGGAAGCCCTACTCCGGGACATCCGGAAGTGGACATCATGCGTGGCATCG
>OLVW01001223.1_pt1 | contig 22896 bp, 5 predicted proteins | sample 1673301 | NCBI WGS metagenome assembly OLVW01 (sample SAMEA3178941, study PRJEB25190) | human gut metagenome
TGATGTATATTGGCTACCTAAATCACTATGAAATATTGCTTGTTCTTTGAATTTTTCCTTCTTTTGTGCATTTTTTATTGCTTCTATTACCAAATCTGCATCCATTGTCTTTTAATTATTGCATTATTACATTTATATAACAAGTATCTAATAGTATTTGTCCCCATTTTGTTATTATTTATAATATATTTGCATTTATCAACTAATGTTATTATATAACTTGTCTTACATAAATTTTTAAAATAATTCCTAATTTTTTCGTATTGTTCTTCATCCAAATCAACTAAATCTAATAAATCATGATTCATTTTAGTTAAAAAATTCATTATTTCTCTATATTCTTTATAACTTGCACTAAATGTAATTTTTTCTCCAAAGATTTTATAAAAGTTACTTATCTCACAAGGTCTTATTGAGTTTTCCCAAGTAATAATAATTTGAATATCAGTAAATGTACCAAAAATCTTTACTTTTTCTTTAACCACTGAAACCTTTATTGAATAATTTGTATTTAACTCGCATTTTGTATACATTGTTATTCTATCAAATTTGCTTGGATTATCGACCGCTGGAGATAACGTAACCTCATAATATATTCTATTTTCTATAAAAAATGGTTTGACTTTTTGAATATAATATCTTCCACTAATAAATTTCTTTTCTCCCTCGCCAGAAATATTGTTAATCTTATCTGCTATCTCTCCATAATATTCATAATATGTTTTATCTGTATTCAATGGAAATTTATTAATATTATTTAAAATTTCCATTTGAAAATTATCCTTATAGAAATTTTTTAATCTTAATAAATATTCATAATATTTTAACATTAACCTTTCAGCATTATCATTTGTTGGTGTTCTATGTCCAACAGAATTTTGAACAAATCTATGAAATTTTGCCAAGAATTTATATTGTCCTCTATTGTTTATAAATTTAACTGCTTCTTCTGTATTTGAATGTTTCAATTCTAGTTCATAACCTTTTGAATAACTTAAAATTTTAATAGCTGTATGTTCTATCAAATCTCTTAGACTTTTTAAAATATTTTCAGATAAAAATCCCCTATTGTAGTCTGTCATTTGTTCAATACTTTGAAAAATCAGATTATCTATATTGTTTATTTCCAAATCAATATTTTCCGTTTTTATGTTATTAATATTGCTCACCTCCAATATCCTTCTTTATATATACTATCATAATATAATAGTAGTTTTTTGTCGAAAATTGCAATTTATTATCAAAAAAGCAAAATAATTCTGTAATATATCAATTACTATTATCTTGCTTTTTTTCTTTTTATATATTAATTATTATACTTAACTTCTGTTCCATCGTCTAATATTTTAACTATTTTTCTAAAATCTTTTGCACCTATATGGGCATAATAACTTCCACCATCAATATAACATGATTCGCATTTGCAAGTTACTAAATCGTGTACACTTTTTGATTCAATTATATCACCACAAATTAAACATTTAATTTTCATTACTATTTCTTCTTTAAATTACTCATATTTATAGTCTTCACTATCTTCTGCAACCATTATATTATCTGTACTTACATTGTCTTCTACTGGGTATCTTATTTCTTTATATTGGTTTATTCTCTTTTTTAAATAATCTGCCAAATTCTTGTCAACGCAATAAATATAGCAACCTTTTTGTCCTCTAGTCATTAAAGTTCTATATGTATTTTTAATTATTTCATCTGCTATTTTATATGCAACATCTTTTCCTTGTTCCCTTTCAATTTTTCTAATTCCCTTTAATGATTTGTGAGACAACTCTTCTGGTGCTCTTTTATTATAATCTGATATTACTCTTCCATTTTCATATCTTAAATCATTGCCTATAATCACTCCAACATAATCGAATTCTAAACCTTGAGATGTATATATACAACCTATTTCATTTACTGAATTAGCATCAATAGCCCATGTTTCAGTATTATTTAAGTTCCAACTCATTTTAAAATCTATTGAATTTCCATTATTATCTTTATCAATTACTATATCATAAACATTTGAATCTTTCTTTCCTTCAGGAATCCACTTCCAACAATATCCTGCCATTAAACGAGATTTATTATTTATTTTATTTAATTCAAATATCTTATTTTTTAAGTCGATTGGAGAATCCATGACTTCAACTTTATAGTCAATATCAAAATCTTGATTTGCAGTTTTTCTAATTTCTAATACATCATCTAGCCATGCAAGATATCCATCAGATCCGTTACATCTAAATTGCGATTCTAATTCCAATGTTTTTTGGTATTCTCCCACTATTCCAAATTGATGTGAAATTTTTTTTATTTCATCTATTGTTCCTATATCTTTTAAAGTTACTCTTTGTGATTCATCAATAAAGAAAATAGAAAATTTCGATGCATTAATTATTTCCTTTATTTGATTTTCACCCATATTTTGAAACCTTCCCGATTTTGCATTTAATCTATGAGCTTCATCAACTAAAATAACATCAATGGCATTACTTTCTGAGTCTACATATGATCCAGAACCTTTAAACATATTATCTATTGCATGATATTTTATTCCTTCATGAAGTTTAGCTTTAAATACACTTCTTGGTGCAGCATTTTTTGTTACATACTGGCATACCATATCATCTTTAGTTAAATCTGCTAATAAATTAATAGCTAAAACAGTTTTTCCTGTTCCAGGTCCACCTTTTACAATTAAACATCTTTTTTTATTATCTTTTTTAGAAAGTCTTGCCATTTTCATGGCATTTTTATAAACAACTTGTTGATTATCTAAAAGATTAAATTCTTTATTACCTTTAACCATTCTTAAAATACTGTCTTGTAAAGATTTTGATGGTCTGATTTTTCCATCCTCTATTTCATATAATATTTTTCCATTATCACCAGATTTAACATATTTCTTTATAAAATTTCTTAATTTAACCGCTTCTCCACTAATAAATACTGGAGCTTGATCTATATATTCTTTATATTCATCTGATAATAATACTGGTGGCTTTTCATTATAATTGTGAGCATACACACATGGAACTAATTCTATCCTATCTTGTTGAACACTTTCATTATAATCTCTAATATAATCTCTATAAGATATTACTTGACAAGATGGATGTGGCTTTTCTTGTAAGCTTTTATTAATCCAAGTTTCAACTATTCCATCGATTCCTGTTGATTGTACATGACTCCATTGTTTTAATTCAATTATAATTCCAATGTCATTTTCTTTGGAGTCTCTACCTGTTATAATAAAGTCAATCCTTTTTGATGTATAAGGAATCTTATATTCAATTGCAATTCCACAATTATTAGGAATTTCATTATCTTGTAGAACTATACTCATATAGTTTTGGGCAGAATTTATCCAAGAGCGCTCTTCACCTGAATCAATATAATTTTTTATTTTTTTTCTATATTCAAGCTCAATTTTTGTTATTAAACTATTATTCAAAACATCATTTAAATAGGATTGTTTCGTTGCTTTATAAACTATCATTCATTTTACCTCCCCTTAAAATTATAATTTATTATATTTTGTACTGACTCCTTTAGCTTTTTCAACTGGATATTTCTTTTTTGTTTTTTCTAACTTTTTTAAAATAATTTGTTCTGGATTCACATTTAATTTCATTGCCATTTGAATACAATATGTAAATACATCTGCTAATTCTTCATATACTTCTTCTTTATTGTAATTTTCACTATCCCATTGAAAGCATTCTAATAATTCCCCTGCTTCTATCGAAATTGATTTTGCTAAATTCTCTGGACTGTGAAACTTATCCCAATCTCGTTCTTCATTAAATTCTCTTATTTTATCTATTATCTCTTTCATTTTATTCCTCCAATTCTGTAGTGAATATATCATATTTTTCAAGATTTTTCAAGATTTTTCCACATTTTTCCACATTTTTTCCACATATCAATGAATAATATAAATGAATAATTTATGATATGATCACCCTATAAAATTAATTTTCACGGATTAAGACATACAAATGCAAGTTTACTAGTTGCATAAAATATATATAGCAGTAATTTCTGCGAGATTAGGTCATGCACAAATAAGTACTACACTTGACTTTTATGTGCATCCACTACTTTCTCATAATAGAAAAGCTGGCTATGCACTAGAAAACTTGTTATTACCAATAAGGTCTTAATTTGAACTTTTTTCTAATTTTCACAAATTACAAATTTTCACGATAAAAAATAAAAGGCAACTAAATATATTTTTTAGATTTTCCATTGCCTTTTATAATATATAAAAAGTATAAAATTTTAATGAATTTTTATTGATATTTAATGCACTTGGGGTAATTATTTTACCCAATTTTTACCCAATTCAACATAACATTGTCATTTTCAAACATTATTGCAACCAATTTAAAGGCACAAAAAAATATCCACAGTCGTTGAAACTGTAAGTATTTATACTTTGGTTGCTGGGGTAAGACTCGAACTTACGACCTTCGGGTTATGATGGTTGCATAACATATTTTATTAGAAAATTTTAGGATATTTTTACTAATTGTATTTGATTTTAAGTAGTAATTAAATTTATTTTTTATATGTATTTTTTTATAAAATATGTGAATAAATTAAAAATATTAATAATTTATTTTTTATTGGATCGTTTGATAAAGTTCTTTCAAATATTTATTATGAAACTTTTCTAATATATAAAATGAGACACAAATTTACTACATAAATTTGTATCTCCTCTCAAATTATATTCCTATAAACATTTGAACAAAAACTTTACCATACACAGGACTATCCATTACCGCAATTCCTGTATATGTGTATTCTTTATCCAATATATTTTCCCTGTGTGCCGGCGAATTTATCCATGCCTCTACTGCTTTTTCCGGGCTTATATTTCCTGCCAAATTTTCACCTGCAACATTATAGTATATTCCTGTTTTATCCATTAACTCAAATGGTGTTCCCAATATTGGTGAATTATGTGAAAAATACCCAACTTTCACTATATCTAGTGCTTTTATTCTGGTTGTTTTTTGAAGTTTTGAGTATGTTTTTAATTCTTCTAGTCCATTTTGTTTTCTATATTCATTTATTAGTTTCAGTGTTTCTTCTTCTTCCTCACTTAACTTTGGTTCTTTTTCGTCTACTATATATGCTTTACTTTCTGTTTCTGTATTTGTTTTGTTTATGATTTCTTCTTGATTATTACTTATGGCTAATGATATTGTTTCTATTAATAAAATAGATAAAATAAAAAATAAAATACCAATTTTAAGTTTAGATATTTTCATTTTATAACACATCCCCTATTTTTATTTTTTTATTATTTTTTTCTAGGTGTTTCTTATTATTTATCTTTTCTTATTTTTAGTATTTTTATTTATTGATTGTATTTTTTCTATTTAACTTTTGTGACATGCTTATTATATCATCCTTTTATTGTTATGTCAACCTTTTATGTATAAAATGTTGGATTTTTTTACAATATTTACAATTCACAGTCCATAAAATTATTGTTTATGTTTTCCCCCTTCCGCCATTGGGCATATATGTATATGATTTTAAACATTTTCTCGGCTCAATACGCAACATAAAAATTTCTACAGAAATTTATCATACTATGATAAATTTCCTAGAATACAAAAAAGGACCAAAGGTTTTATCCTTTAATCCTTATTTTTTAAAACTTGATATAGTTTGTAGGGTCTACATCATTTCCATATCCACTAGCATTCCTAATTTCAAAGTGTAAGTGATGCCCTGTTGAGTTACCTGGATTAGGGTCAGACTCCGGATCTCCTCCCTCTAGTCCAATTACTGTTCCTTGGCTTACTTTATCTCCGGCTTTTACATTTAGTTTTGATAAATGTGCGTAGAAACTATATATTGTTTCCCCATTTACAATATGTTTAATTTCTATGCAGTTACCAAATCCATTTTGTACTCCGGCAAATGTCACTTCTCCATCTGCTACTGCTAGGACTTGTGCATGATGTGTTCCAGCAATGTCTATACCTGTATGTTTCTTTACTACACCTGTTGTTGGGTGTTTTCTTGTTCCATAACTTGATGTTATTGTGTATTTGCAATTTAATGGTAATATTAAATTATCTTGTTCAAGACTTGTTGCTACAATTTGTGATTCTGGATCAACCCATTCTATCTCGGTGTCTTTCTTGTTATAGTTTGCTTTTAGAATGTTTCTATCTAGATTATTAACTATTCCGTCTTCGTTTAAGTCATATTTTGCTTTTTCGTCTTTGTTGTTATCATCTATTGAACCATAGTTTTCTTTTAAGGCTACTACGTCGTCTATTTCAATTTCTCCGTCTTTTACTATGTCACCTGCATATATTGAAATGTCGTCTAATACAATATCTCTACCCCTTGAGACTATTATATTTGTAACTTTATATTCTAAATATGATTCTTTTGTTACTACAAAATCGTATGTGTCTGGTTCTACTTCTATTGCAAATGTTCCGTCTGGTTCTATGTTTGTTTGTTTTACAATTTCTGTAGTTCCTGCTTTATAGATTGTTATTGTTGCGTTTTGTTTTGTTTGGTCTACTGCTTGTGTTATGACTTTTCCTGAAATTGATTCTTTTCCTTTTATAATCCACAATTCTTTTTCTACAGTGTCACCTGCTCCATTTTGTGCTAATATTTTTAATATTGTTGTTTTTCCGTCTAATGTAACAGTTTTTTCTGCTTTTAAAATTGTGTATTCATTATCACCAATTTTTACTTTTGTTGTTTTTGATGTTGATTCTGCTTTTACATTTGCTTGTTTATCGTCTTTATCAACATAAATTAAGTATAATCCGTCTTCTTGTGGTTCTACTTTTTTGTTGTTTACACTTATTGTAAGTTGTAAATCTGATAGTTCTTCTACTTTATCAACTGTTGTGATGTTTAGTGTATATACTTTTTCTTTGTAGTTTGCGTCTGTTTTGTCTGTTCCATTTGATGCAGTGATTTTTATTGTGTATCCATTTGCTATGCTGTATGCTTTGTATGTACTAATTCCAAGTTCTGGGTTGTTGTCGTAAATACTTGCATATTCTTCTGTTTGATTAAATAGTATTGCTTTTATGTCTATATTTGTTTTTGTTTTTACAATATCTATTGTGTATTCTGTGTCATTTACTTTTGTTGCAATTCTGTTGTCTACATAGATTTGTTTTAGTTCTAATGGGTCTGGTTCTCTAACTATGTTTACAACATATTGTTTGATTGTTCCAGATATTGATTTTACTTTTACAAATATAGTTTTTGTTTTTTCTGTTCCAATCTCTACTATGTCTGTGTTTGTTCCAACAGTCCAGCTGTTGTCATTAATACTTACTTTTGCGTATTTGTATTCTGGTACTGCCCTTAGATTTACACTTGTTGATGATTTTGGTACATAAACTGTGTATGTTCCGTCTTCTTCTTTTTCTATTTCTTTACTATCTGCAAAGATTTGTTTTAATCCTGCTTCTTCTAATGGTTCATTGTCTTTTATTAAGTATATAACATATTCTTTTTCTGTCTTTTCTCCGTTTTGTACTGTTACTGTTACTTCTTCTGTTGAGTTTTGTAGACTTATGTTTTTCTCTACTGTTGGGTTTTGGTATTCTGTTTCGCTGTTTGAGTCTTTTATTTTTACTTTTGATGTTTCTGAGTTTATTCCTGCCCATACAGTAACATTGTCAGTGTCACTTGGTAACACTTTTATGTAGTGTCCGTCTTTGTCTGGTGTTATTTCTTCGTTATCAATTTTTATTGTTGCTTTTAAGTCTTTTATTATGTCTGGTTCTTCTACTTCTTTGATTATTAATTTGTAGTCTTTTTCTTGGTCTAATTCTTGTTTTCCTGCTTCTCCAAACATTGCTGTAACTTTTAATTTAATTTCTTTACTGCTTATATTGCAATTATTGTATGTGTTTTCTGCTATTGTTTTTGAATTGTCTTGTATTGATACATATTCTGTCTTTTTGCTTGCAATTCCTTGTATTGTTGCAGTTGTTGTTCCTTTCATAACATCTATTTCGAATGTTGTCTCGTCTATCTGTGTTGCTTTTCTGTTATTTAGGTATACTTCTTTTAATCCTAAGTCATTTACTTGTTTATGGATTATTAGTTTATGTGTTGTAACAGTTCCGTCTTGTGCAGTTACTGTTATTGTTTTTATTGTATCTCCTGTTTCTGGTAGTATTATTGTTTCTTCTAGTCCGCCTACTTCTTCACTACCTCCCATTGTGACTTTTGCTAAAACGTCTTCTGTTGCTATTTTTACTTTTGCTGTTTCTTCGCTTGCTTTTACTGTTGTTTCATAGTCTCCGTTTTCGTTTTCAATAACGTGTTTTTTATTTACTTCTAACCATTGTATTTTTGTGTTATCTGATAGTCTTACTAATATAATGTTATATGTTTTTGTTACTGTTCCGTCTTGTGAAGTTATTAGTATTGGTACTGTTATTGATGCGTCACTTAGGCTTAGTTTGATATTTTTTGTTGCTGTTGCTGTTTCTATTTCTTCGTCTCCAATTTTTATTGTTGCATATTTATTTTCTGTTATTGCTTTTATTTGGACATTTGATTTTTCTTTTGAAATTGACATTATGTATGTTGGAATTTCTGTGTCTCCTGTGAAGTTGTTTATTATGTCTTTTCCGTCTACATATATGTGCTCTGCATTTGCATTATCTGACATTTTGTATATTTTTACTGTGTATTCTTGTTCTCTTCCTGTTTCAGATATTGCTGTAAATGTAACTGTTACTTCGTCTTTATCCTTTGTATTTATGTTTCCTATTGATAATAGTCCTTTTCCTTCTGATTCTCCAGATTTTATTGTTGTGTATTTACTGTTTGATTCTATTGCAAGTGTTATATCTTCAACATCTTTCTTTATATATTCTGTATATGTATGTGTTTCTGCATTATATTCTGTTATTTGTTTTTCTCCGTTTTTTACAGATTTTATTGTGTTATCATTTGATACTAGTGTAATTTCTAATTCTTTTGTTTGTGTTTGTGTGTCTGGGTCTTGTGGTTTTATATTTATGTTTAGTTTTATTACTCTTTTTCCATCTTTAAATGTTACTGTTGAGTTTGCTATGTTTTCAAACCATTCTGTTCCATCACCTATTTGTACTTTTGCTTTTTCATTATTAGAAATTACTTCTATTTCTGCTTCTTGTTCGTCATTGCCGTTGTCTGATACTTGTACCGCATATTTTCCGTCTTGTTCTTTTACTACTTTTCCATTTACTTTAATAGATGCTATTGTGTTGTCTGTTGAGTATTTTATGATGTTTACATGGTATGTTGTGCTTTCTCCACTTTCAGATTTTACAATAATGTCTACTGTTGTTTTTTCGTTTGCAGTTGATATTGTTTTTGATAATACTTGTGTTGCTGTTTCTCCTGCTATTTCTACTGTTGCACTGTCACTTGTTGTTACTACTTCTACTGATGATTCGTCTTTGTTTCTTTCTATATATTTTGTGTATGTGTTTGTGCTTGAATCATATTCGTCTGCTTTTGTGTTATTTATTGTTATTTGGCATGTTGTATCAGTTGATTTTCTTTCTATTTCTAGTATATATGATTTACTTGTTTCTCCGTCTTGTGCTGTTATTGTTATTTTTAATTTTGTCTTTTTGTCTCCGCTTAATTGTATTTCTTTTTGTATGCTTCCTGTTTCTTCTCCTATTGTTTCTATTTTTACTTTTGCATGACTTTCTGTTGCTTTGATATATACATTTGCGTTTGTTGCTGTTGTTGTGGTTGTTGCGTAATATTCATTATTCATGTTTATTGCCTCTTTGTTGTCAACTTTTATTGTTTCTAAATCTGCTTCGTGTGATTTTTCTTTTATTATTACGCTATATGTTTTTGTTCTGTTTTCGTCTTTTGGGTCTTGAACTTTTATTAATATTGTTGTTTCTTCTTTTGTTATTGGAATATTTATAATGTGTGTATTATTTGCTTCTGCTTTACTGAAGTCGTCTGTTCCAACTTTTGTACTTACTAATGCTATTGGGTTATTTGGTACTATTGTTAGTCCAACTTCGGTTACGCCTTTGTCAATATATGTAATGTATGTTCCATTTTCTTTTTCACATTCAACATCATTTGCTTTTATACTTGTTATTCCTAAGTCTGTTACTTTGTTTATTGTTATTTCGTATGTGTTTTCTTCCCCATTTTCTGCTTTTACTGTAATGTTGAATTTTTGTGTGTCTGCTTGTGTTTCTATTGTTGCTTTTGCAGTGTTTGTTGTTGAGTATTCGTTTTGTTCAATTTTTACTGTTGCAAATTCATTTTGTGCTTTTGCTGTAATTTCTACGTTTTGCATTGTGTCTGGTAATTCTATTGTGTAACTGTTTTCTGCTGTTTTTAATATGTTTTCTGCTGTTAATCCTTTTGCACTTATTGATTCTAGAATATTATTTGATGAATTTCTTACAAGTGTAACTGTATAATTTTCTTGTGTTCCGTCTTGGGCTGTTACTTCTATTGTTGCTGATGTTTGTTCTTCTGTTGTTACTATTGTTTTTGTTGCTTTGCCTTGTTCTTTTAGGCTTCCGTTTATTGATATTGTTGCTAATGTATCTTTTAATATTCCTGTTAAATCAACACTTTCGTTGTTACCAATTTTTACTTGTGCTTTATTGTTTTCGTCAAATGTTATTTGTTTTGTTTCAGTTTGGTTGTTGTTTACCATTGTTACGTTTGCTTCTAATTTTGTGTTATTTGATAATTTATTTACAACAACTTCGTATTGTTTTGATGTTCCATCTTCTGCTGTAATTTTTACTACAATATAGTTTATATCATCTGGTGTTGTTACATTTGATTTTTGTTTTTCAAATTCTGCTACAGAATCGTTTATGCTTACTTTTGCTAATTTATTGTTTGCTATCGCTTCTACATCTACAGATTTTGTGGCATATTTTTTGTTTACATAGAATTTTCCGTCTTTTTTGTTTGCTTCGATTACTTCATTATCAACTTTTATCATTGCTAGTTTGCAGTCATCTGATTTGTTTCCTACTGAAAGTTCATAGTGTTCAACTGTTCCGTCTTGTGCAGTTACTTTTATTTGTACTTTTACTGTTTCTGCATTTTTCATGATTGTTGCACTTGATGTTCCTACTACTTCTGGACTTTCTTCTATTTGTACTTTTGCTTTTGGGTCTTCTGGTATTACATATACTTCAAAACTTGTTTCTTCTTTGTTTATTCTTGTTTCGTATTTGTTTGTTGGAACTGCTTCTGCTTCTTTTCCGTTTACTTTTACACTTGATAATTTGATATTATCTGGTAATGCGTAAACTATTAATTTGTATTCTTTTTGTGTTCCGTCTTCTGATTCTGCTGTGATGTATGTTACTATTGATTTTCCTTGCATTTCTACATCTCTATATGTTGCGTTTTGTTCTTTTTCGTATGTGTTTATTCCAACTTTTGTTTTTTCTTCTTCTGTTATTGCTCCTATGTTTACTTTGTTTGTTAATTTATCTAGTGTGTATTCATATGTGTCTTTTTCTGTTTTACTTAGTGTTGCTTCTTTTCCGTCTACTGTTACTTTCTTTAGGTTTTTGTTTCCATTTTGACGGTTAATTTTTAGTGTGTATTCTTCTATGTCTCCATTTTGTGCTCTAACATTTATTTTTATTGTTGTTGGATTATTGCTTACTGTTATTGTTCTTTGTGTTGTGTTTTGTTCATATTCTTCTTCGTTGGCACTTATATATGCTAATTCGTAGTTGGTTACTCCTATTACTTCTATTTCTTGATATTCCTCTGGAATACTTACTTCGTAAATATTTGTTCCTTCTACTCTTTTTGCAATTTTTGAAAATTCTGAGTTTCCTACTGTTATTGATTTGATGCTTACATCAGCTGATGGTTTTTTGATGTTTACTGTATATTCTTTTTTGTTTTCTGCATTATTTGGGTCTGTTACTATTATTTTGTATGTTGTATCTCCATCTAATTCTACTTGTGCTGTTGTTGTATGAACTTCTGATGTTTGTTCCCCAATGCTTACTAGGTCACCGTCGTTTATTGTTACTGCTGTTATTTCTGCTGTTTTTGCGTTTTGACCAATATATGCATTATATATGTTTCCTATTGGATTTATTACAGTTCCATTTACTGTTACTGCAAGTAGTCCTAAGTTGTTTTCTGTTCCTTTTTTATCAATAATTAGTGTATATTCTCTTTCGTTTTCTTTTGCTGTAACATATATTTTTACTATTGTTTGTTCTTTTAGTGTTGATATTATTTTTGTTGTAACATTTGTTTCTATTCCTAAATTGTTTATTTGTACTTCTGCAGTTTTATATAAACTTGTTGCACATATTTCTGATGTTTCTTGGTCTGCTTCTATTATTGCTTTATATGTGTCTCTGCTTATTTTTGTTGCCTCTACTCCATCTACTTTTACATTGTCTAATTCTGTTAATGCATCTTCTTTGTATATTGTTAATGTGTATTCTACTATGTTTCCACTTTCTGCTGTTACTTCTATTGGTATTACCTTTTTATTTTTTGTTTGCATATCTACTGTTTTTGTTGTTTGTTTTATTTCTCTTGCTCCGTTGTCTATGCTTACTTTTGCATTTGAGTGTTGTGTTATTGCTGTTATTTCAGGTTTTACCGTTGAATTTGGTACTATTATTTCATATTCTTTTGCCCCTATTGATGTTGCTTCTACCCCATTTATTGTTAGATTTTTTAATCCAGCATTTTCTGAAACTACATCAATTGTTAGTATGAAATCTACTATTTTACCGTTTGATGCTTTTACTCTTATTTTTACAATTTTAGGATTTGTGTCTAGTTTTACGTCTTGCATTAATGTTCCTGTTACATATGTTGCTCCTTGGTCTATGCTTATGCTGTCTGTTGCGTCTTTTGTTGTTATTTTTATTGTTCCTGTTCCATCTCTGTTTGCTACAACTGATACTCCATATTTATTTTCGCCAACTAGGTTTGCTGTTTTGCCGTTTACGTATATTGTGTCTATTCTTTGTTCGTCTAATGGTTGTACAACTCTTAAAGCGGTTGCTTTTGCTCCTGTTGTTTTGTCTGTTGCTGTAATTGTTGCTTCTCCCATGTCTTGAGCGGTTATTACTCCATTTTCTACTGTTGCTACATCTGTATTGCTTGATGACCATTCGTAGTCTGTTAGTTTTCTCGTTTCGTTGTTGAATACATTAAATATATTTGTTTGTAATGATACTTTTTCTTCTTCTGGTTGTTTCATTGTTCTTGCTTCAGGAATTATTTTGAAGTTTCTGTCTCCTACTAATGTGAAGTTGAAACTATCGTCATATGTACTGTTTCCTAATTGTCCGTATTCATTGTTTCCTGCTGCATATACAAATCCTTGTGCATCAATTACATAATTATTTTTGTATCCCGCTCCTAAGCCTATGTATTGTTTTTCTGGTGTTGTTATTTTTTGTGTTTTTTCTGTACTTGTGTTAATTCCGATTCCGGCTTGTCCATTTTTGTTGTTTCCATATGTGTATGCATTTCCATCTTTGTCTAGTAACATTGCGCTTTCGTCTGTGCTATTTATGTCTACGATTCCTTCTGTTGCTATTTTTTCTTGTTGTTTTTCTTCTTCTTTTGCGTATTTGTATATTTTTTCTGCGCTTCCATCTGTTTTTAGTATTACTATTGCGTTTTTCATACATTCAACTTTTACTGTATTTTCTGTGTCATATACTAATTGTGGTTGTGTATAATATAGGTTTGTGGCAGGTTGTATTAATTGTCCATATTTGTCTTTGTTATATACATGTTTTGCTATTTGTTCTGATGTGTTGTCACCAAATACATATACTTTTCCGGTTGAGTCTACAATTGATGTCATATTTCCGGCTGCTGCTATTGAAATTATTTCATTTCCTACTCCATTTATTTTTTCTGGTATTGTTACTGTTTTTGTTTCCCCATTTCCTAATTGTCCTGAACTGTTTAGTCCCCATGTATATAGTTTTCCTTGGCTGTCTAGTGCAATTACATGATTTTCTCCTGCTGCAATGTCTACTATGTTTTCTAATGATTGTACTTGTATTGGTTTTTTGGCAGATGCTCTGTTTCCTTGTCCTAATACACCATATGTGTTATCTCCCCAAGCCCATACTGTTCCGTCTTCTCTTATTGCTACTGTAAATCCTTTTCCTGTATCTATTTTTTTGTATGTTGATAGTATGTTTGTTTGACTTGGTATGTTTGTTGGTATTAATTTGTCGTTTCCTAATTGTCCGTCTGAGTTATATCCAAATCCCCATGCACTTCCATCTGATTTTAGTATTGTTGCATAATTATCTCCTCCTGATATTTCTGGAGCGACTTTTTGTCCTTCTTCTATAACTCTTACTATTATTACATTTTCTTTTCCTGTTGCTTTTTCTGTTGCTTTTACCCATGTTGTTCCAACTTTTTGTCCTGTAATTGTTCCTTTTGCGTTTACTTTGGCAATTTCTTCGTTTATAGTTTCATAGCTAAAGTCGTTATACATTTCGTCTTCTTTAAATACATTAAATGTGTATTTTGGTGTTATTTCTATTTGTTTACTTGAATTTACATTTAATGTTATTTCTTTTTCGTTTGCGTATGATGAGTCGTTTCCTATTTTTACTGGTATTCTACTGTTTGTTTTTGTTTTTATGTTTTGTATTCCATGATAATAGTCTCCCCATGCATATACTTCTCCATCATATCTTATTGCTACATTATATGTGTTTCCACTTGATATGCTCATCATATTGTCTATTGTTTTTATTTGTGTAAATAATACTTTGTTTTCGTCTGTTCCTATTCCTAGTTCTCCTTGTTCATTTGAACCTGTTGAATATAGTATTTTGTTTGAACTTAGTATTATTGTTTGATTTTTTCCAGCGGATATGTCCATAATGTCTCTTATTCCTGATACTTTTGTTGGTATATTTGTGTTTTTGTTGTTTCCGTTTCCTAATTGTCCTTTTACGTTATAACCAAATGTATATATTTCTCCTTTTGTTGTTAATAGAACACTATGATTGTCACCTGCTGATATTTTTCCTATTAGTTCATTTAGTTTTATTTCTTCAAATTTGTTTGTTTTTCCTTCTGCATTTGCTGTTTGTCCATATACGTTTAGTCCTGATGCCAATACTTTTCCACTTGTTGTTAACAATAGTGTATGATTTTTTCCCATTGAGATGTCTAATATATCACTTACGTATGGTAGCATTGTTGGTTCTTGTACGTTTTGGTATGTTCTTGTTCCTAATTCTCCATTTGCGTTTAATCCCCATACATATACATAACCGTCTTTTGTTAATGCCATACTTTGATTATTGTTTGCTGCTATTTTTTTGATGTTTGTTATTCCTAATTTTACTGGTGTGCTTGATGTTGTTCCTAATGCATAGTTTGCATTTGCTCCCCATCCCCATACGTTTCCTTCTGTGTCTAGTGCTAGGTTATGTGTGTTTCCTATTGCTATTTGTTTTATTTTTGTGTTTTCTGGGAATGCTACTTGTACTGGTATGTCTGTTGGTTTTGTTGTTCCATTTCCTAGTTCATAACTTGAGTTTAATCCATAACTCCATACTGTTCCATTTGCTTTTAATATTACTGTGTGTGAACCATTTGTTAGTGCCATTGGTTCTATTTCTACATTTTCTGGTAATACTGTTACTTGTGCTATGCTTGTGTAGTCTGTTCCTTCTTTGTTTACTTCTATTGTTGTTTTTCCTGTTTGTATTCCTGTTATTGTTCCATTTTGTGTGATGTTTGCTATGTTTGAATTTCCTGTTGTGTAATTCATTTGGCTATTGTCTACTACATCTTTTATTACATTAAATGTTTTGTTTGTTACAGTTAAATTATATTGTTCACCTGGATGTATTGTTATATTGTTTGAACTTAGTCCAACATCTTCTCTTCCTACCAATGTTAATTCATCTGTTGTGTTATATAGTTTATTTCCTAGTGCTCCGTATTTTCCAAGTCCCCATGTGTAAACAAATCCGTCTTTATTTATTATTGCACCATTATTTTGACCTGCATCAACAGATATTGCTTTATTTATTCTGTCGTTTTTCTTTGGTAACATTTGATTTGTGTCTTGTGTAGTTGCTAATTTATAGTTTTCGTTTGCTCCCCATACATATGTTGTTCCGTCTTTCATTAATGCTATTGAAAATTGTTTTCCGGCTTTTAGTTCTTTTATATTTTTTATTGCGTCTGTTCCGTATTCGTTTTGTATGAATACTGGTTTTGATGTATTTTTTGAGTTTCCTTGTCCTAGTTGTCCTTTTTCGTTGTTTCCAATTGCATATCCTTTTCCATCATTTCTTAGGAATAGTGTGTGATTGTATCCTTGTGATATTCTTATTACTTTTTCTGCTTCTATTTGTGTATAATCACTTATTTTGTATACTTTTCCTGTTTGGTCTGCTGCATAGTCTGCTGATATGTCTATAATGTTTTCTAGTTTGCTTAGTTTTGTTGCTGTACTTTCATATCCATATCCCCATGCCCATACATTTCCTTCTGTGTCTAGTGCTATTGTTTTGTTGTTTCCACTTGTTATTTTTACTATTTTTGTTAGTGGTGTACCATTATTTTTTATTACTTGAACTGGTTTATTTCTGTTTGATCCTGTTCCATCTCCTAGTTGTCCATATCCATTGTATCCCCATGACCATACTGTTCCGTCTGCTTTTACTGCCATAGTATTTTCGTTTCCTACTGTTATATCTATTACATTTTCTAATGCTGTTACTTTTACTGGAGTTGCTTTTGCGTTGTTATCTGCTGTTCCTAGTTGTCCATATGTATTGTTTCCCCATGTCCATACTGTTCCGTCTGCTTTTAATGCTACTGTGTGTGTGTTTCCTACTTCTACTTTTGGTACAGATTGTTTTCCTTCTGGTACTACGTTTACAAATATTGTTGCTGTTTTGTTTGTTATTTTGTGTGTTACAACAATTTCTGCTTTTCCTATTTCTTTTCCTGTTATTATTCCGTCTTCATCAACTGTTGCTATGTCTGTATCTAATGACATAAATGTCATATTGTCACTATCTACTTTGTCTGTTATTAAGTTGAATTTGTTGTCTAATGAAGCATTTACTTGTTTTGTTTCATTTTTTTCTACTGATATTACGTTAGAACCTACATTTACATATGTATCTCCTATTACTGTAAATACATTTCTTGTATTTGTTGTTCCGTCTCCTAATTCTCCATATCTATTGTATCCTGTTGTGTATACAAATCCTGATGTGTCTGATGCGATAGAGTGATATGTGTTTGTGTTTGCAAGTTTTATGTCTTTTGCATTTGTTGCTTTTCTTGCAACTGGTATAGTTGATGTATATTCTCCTGTTCCTAATTGTCCGTTTGCACTGTATCCACATGAGTATATTTCACCATATTTGCTTACCATCATTATGCTATTGTTTCCTGATGATATTTCTACAATGTTTTCTATTGTTTTTTGTTCTTTTGTTTCGTTTCCTTCTGAGTCTAATGTTATTTCTTCTGCTTGTACTTTTACTGGTTGGCTTGAGTTTGTTGTGTTTCCTTGTCCTAATTGTCCATATCCATTATATCCCCATGCCCATACATTTCCTTTTGTGTCTAATGCATAATAACTATTATCTGATGAAGCGACTTCTACAATATTGTTTATTCCGGCTATTCTATTTGGGTTATTTGCAAGTGTCCATACTGTTCCGTCTTCTGCTAACATTATTTTTCCTGAAGCTGATACTATTTTGTTGTATGTTTTTATTTTTGTTGGTTCTTTTGAATATTCATATCCCCATACATATACTTCACCTTTGTTGTTTATTGCTATACTTGTGTTTCCACTTATATATACTTTTTTGATGTCTTTTAGTTTTTCTATTTTTGTTGGGATGTATTTGTTTTCTGTTGTTCCATTTCCTAGTTGTCCATATCCATTATATCCCCATGCCCATACATTTCCTTCGGCATCTAGTGCTAAGTTGTAATAGTATCCTGCTGCTATGTCTTTTATGTCGTCTAATGTTTTTTGTGCTTTTGTTGTTGTTGTAACTATTGAACCGTCTGGTGATGTGCTTTGTATTACTTCTGTGTATTCTCCTTTTTCTACTTGTGTTGGTTCTGTTATATATGCACTGTTTGCTACTCCATTTCCGATTTCTCCATTTGAGTTATCACCCCATGCCCAAATAGTTCCATCTTGTTTTAGTGCTAGTGAGTGTATATTTCCTACTACAACTTTTTCTGCGGTTTTTTTGTCTTCTCCTATTACATTTACTTTTACTACTGCTTCGTCTTCTCCACTAACTGATTTTAGTGTTATGTATGCTTTTCCTTCTTTTTTAGCAGTTACTTTTCCTGTGTATTTGTCAACTGTTGCTATGTCTGTATTTGAACTTAAATATTTAAATCCGTTGTTTGTTGCTTCTTCATATAATAAGTTAAATCCATATATTGTTTTTGGTTGTATTTGATATGTTGGATTTGATAGTTTTAGTGTTACTTCTCTTTCTGCTAATTCTATATATTGTGTTGATATTGATTCTAAGTAGTTTATAGAGTTTGTTGAGCCATCACCTAATTCTCCATATCCATTGTATCCTATACTCCATACTGTTCCGTCATTTTTTGCAATTTCTGTATTGTATGTTCCTCCTGATACTATCATTACGTCTGTAAAGTCTTGTCCTTCTTTGTCTTTCATATATGTTGCAAGTGTTTTTGTTGTTTTGTCTCCTGTTGCTAATTGTGCATAGTTGTTTAATCCCCAAGTTACTACTTTTTCTTCTGATGTTATTGCATATCCTGAATAGTATCCTTCGTTTATTGCAGTTATGTTTGATAGACTTCCTTCTTCTGATGTTAGTTGTTGTGGTACTGCTCCGCCTACATTTGTTAGTGCGTTGTATGTGTTGTTTCCAAATCCCCATACTGTTCCATCTAATAATAATGCAATTGTGCTATTTACTGGACTTGCTGATACGTCTGCTACTTCGTCCAATATTGGATTTTGTGTAAATGTTGCTCTATTTGATGTTGTTCCATCTCCTAGATTTCCATATCCGTTGTATCCTGCTACCCATAGTTTGTTGTTACTGTCTATTGCAAAACTTGATACATTTGAGGCTTCTATTTTTGTTATTTTTTCTAGTGCTTGCACTTTTACAGGTAATGTTCTTGTGTTTGTGTCTCCTAGTCCTAAGTTTCCATATCCATTATATCCCCATGCATATACATTTCCGTCTTTGTCTAATGCTAGAGAGTAACTGTCTCCGGCCGCTACTGCTATGATGTTTTCTAATACACCTTCCCCATCTGGTGATTTTACTTGTACTTTTGTATATGATGATGTTGTTGTTCCATTTCCTAGTTGTCCATAATTGTTGTATCCCCATGTCCATACATGTCCATCTTTGTCGACTGCAACTGTATGTGCACTTCCAAGTGCAATTGATACTATATTATTTATTCCTGTGTATGTTGGTAGTATTTTGTTTGATGTGTCTCCTGTTCCTAGTTGTCCATATCCATTGTATCCATAACTCCATACTTCTCCGTTTGCTTTTAGTGTTACTGTTGAGTAGTTATAGTTTTCTATTTGTGGGAATGTTAGGTCTTCGTTTCCTAGTACATATACATCTACTGTTGATTTTTCTCCTGAGTAAACATCTGTTACTGTTGCTTGTGTTTTTCCTTTTTTAACTGATGTTACTTTTCCTGTGTTTTTACCTATTTGTGCTATGTTTGAATTTTTAATTGAAAATTCAAATTTTTGGTTATCTACAGAATTATATAATAGGTTAAATCCTGCTATCATTTTTGCTGATATGTCTTCTGTTTTTCCTATTCCTTTTATTCTTATTGGTGATTTATCAAAACTTATTCTTGATTTGCTTATACATGTGTATTCTGTTCTGTTTGTTATTGATCCATCTCCAACTTGTCCTAGGTTGTTTTTTCCTACTGTCCATACTTTTCCGTCTTTTCTTACTATTGTTGTTCCTTCATTGCTTACTGCTACATCTATTATTTCGTCTACTTTGTCTCCATCTTTATTGTATTTTAGTTCTGTTGCTAGTAATGCATTTGTTGTGTTTCCATTGCTTAGTTGTCCATATCCATTATATCCCCAAGCCACTGCAGTTCCGTCTTTTTTTATTGCTATTGTTGTTTCGTTTCCTGCTTCTATTTGTTTTACATTGCTTAGGTATGTTGGTTCTTTTGTTTCTTCTTCTATACTTTCAATTACTTTTCCGAATTTGTTTCTTCCATTTGTTGTGTTATTTCCTAGGTTTCCATATCCGTTGTATCCACTTGAGTATACTTGTCCTTTAGAGTCTAATGCTATTATTGTATTGTTTTCTACTGCTACATCTACTATGTTTTCTAATTCCATTACTTCTGTTGGTACATATAGGTTTGATGTATTTCCATTTCCTAATTGTCCATATCCATTGTATCCCCATGTGTATAATTTTCCGTCTGCAGTTACTGCAGTTGATGTTTGGTTTTTGCCTGCTATTTTTATTATTCCGTCTAATTTTATTTTTATTGGTGTTGCAGTTCCTGATGTAGTTCCATTTCCTAATTGTCCATTTCCGTTGTATCCCCATGTGTATAATTTTCCGTCTTTTGTTAGTGCCATAGAGTTGTATGTACTTGCTGCTATTTGTGATATGTTTTCTAGGCCTGGTACTTCCTCTGGTTTTGTTGTGTTTCCGCTTCTTCCTAATTGAGAGTATGAGTTTGTTCCACAAGAGTATACTTTTCCGTCTTTTGTTAGTAATAGTGTGTGACTATCTCCTGCTGCTATGTCTATTACGTTTTCTATGTCTATTTTTGTTGGTTTGTATCTGTTACTTGTGTCTCCTAGTCCTAGTTGTCCATTTGCATTATATCCCCATGCCCATACTGTTCCATCTGCTTTTAATGCTATTGTAAAGTTTTGTCCACTTACTACTTTTGGCATAGCTATGTCGTCTTTTCTTAATACTTCTACTGTAACTATTGCTTTGTTTGGTAATTTGTTTGTGCTTACTTCTATTTTTGTTGTTCCATAATTTTGTGCTGTTACCATTCCGTTGTTATCTACTGTTGCAATGTTTGTATCTAAACTCTTATATTGTAGTTGTTCCCCTTCAACTTGGTAATATAATAAGTTAAATCCTAAATCTGTTGCAGCATTTATTTGTCTTTGATTGTTGTTACTGTTTAAGTTTAATATTATTCTTTGGTCATCTACTTCAAATTTTGCTTCTGAAATATTTGTTGGGTTTATTGTCGTTGTTGTAGAGTCATCTCCCATTTCTCCATTTCCATTGTATCCTACTGTGTATACTAATCCTAGGCTATCTGCTATTGCTGATGTTTGGTATGACACATTTGTTGTGCTGGCTGTTGTTATTATGTTTTTGTCAGTTTGTGCTTTTTCTAGTTTTGTTCTTGTTGTTGTGTTTTTTGTGAATAATTGTCCATAGTTGTTGTATCCTGTAACATATATTCCTGCATCACCTGGTGTTTCGCTGTTTCTTGTTATTATACTTGAATATCCATTTGCTGATACATTTTCTACATCTGTTACTTTGTTGTTTTCTGTGTCTATCATTTGAACTGGTAAATATCTTGTATTTGTTGTTCCATCTCCTAATTGTCCATATCCATTGTATCCTACAGACATTGCTGTTCCATCTTCCATTGCTAATAATGTGTGTATTGTTCCGGCAGATACTTCTTTTACTCCATATAGTATTCCTGTGTTATTTGAGTTTTTCATTTGTTGTGCTACACCTGTTGAGCCTGTTGTTCCTGTTCCAAATTGTCCATATCCATTGTATCCTACAGACCATACACTTCCGTCTGCATCTAGCATTGCTAGGTAGTTTTCTCCTGATGATATTTGGATTATATTTGATACTTTTTGTACTTTTTGTGGTATTGTATGTGCACTATTATCTCCATATCCTTGTCCTAAATTTCCATAGTAGTTATATCCCCATGAATATACTGTTCCATCTGATTTTAATGCATATGTCATACAATTATTTGCTGCTATTTCTATTATGTCTGTTAAATATCCTTTTCCTGTTGAGTCTTTTACTTGTACAAATTCGTTTGAATTTGTTGTTGTTCCATTTCCTAATTGTCCATATCCATTATATCCTGATGCCCATACTGTTCCGTCTGATTTTAGTACTACTGTGTGATTATTTCCTGATGCTACATCTATTGCATATATTTTTTGTGTATTATCAGATGAGTCATAAATGTTTGTTTTTGTTGGTTTTAATTTTGATGTCTTGTCTGTTGTTCCTAATTGTCCATATCCATTGTAACCCCATGTCCATATTTCTCCATTTGCTTTTAGTGCTGCAAAGAAGTTTCCTCCTGCTGTTATTTTTGGATATACTTTTCCTTGTGTTCCATTTACATTTACTTTTACTGCTGCGTGTGCTCCTGTTCCTTGGTTGTATACTTTTATGTATGTTTTTCCTGTTCCTGTAGCAGTAACTATTCCGTCTTCTGATACTGTTGCTACGTTTTCGTTACTTGAAGTAAATTTACAACTTGTTTGTTCTAATTTGTCATATAATAGGTTGAATCCTGCTGTAGTCTTGCATGTTATTTTGCTTCCTGTGTCTCCTGCTTTTTGATAGTTTATTACTGATGGTGTTGCTTGTAGTTTTACTTTGCTTATACATGTTGGTGTTGTTGTGTTTTGTTTTGTTCCGTCTCCTATTTCGCCTTCTGCATTATATCCAGCGGTATATACCATACCGTCTGCGTCTACAATTGCTCCTGTGTTGTATCCATCATAGTTTCTTGTTAGTGCCATTGTTAGTATGTCTTTGTCTGTTTCTACTGGTG
>OLVW01001227.1_pt1 | contig 22866 bp, 18 predicted proteins | sample 1673301 | NCBI WGS metagenome assembly OLVW01 (sample SAMEA3178941, study PRJEB25190) | human gut metagenome
ACAACAGGCAGAGAATATAGAGCAGTTTGTTCAGCGGGTAAAGAGGAACAGCACCCTCACGGAACTGACCCCCTATGCCCTCAGAGAGCTTGTCAAGGCGGTCTATGTAGATGCACCTGACAAGTCCAGCGGCAAGCGCAGGCAGAAGGTACATATCGAGTACGATCTTGTGGGCTATATTCCCGTGGATGAGCTGCTAAAAGCGGAACAGGCATGACCGAAATCATGCCTGTTCCAAGAAATTTGATTTTACTGTCTTACCAGCAGGGGGCCTTTGCCGTCCTCTTTTTGTTGTGCATTGCAATGCAGGCTTTCTTTTCGTATAATGACCGTATCAAAACGATTTTGGAGGACACCACCATGAAGGTCAGCGTGATCCAGATGAATATGCGCTCGCTGGAGAGCAAAGCGAACTTTGACCGCGCGGAGGCGCTCGTGCGCCGCGCTGTCGGGGAAAACGGCCCCGACGTTGTCGTCCTGCCCGAGACGTGGAACACAGGCTTCATGCCCGCAGGCGACCTTGCCGCGGCGTGCGATGAAAACGCGAAAGCCGTGCGCGCTCGTTTTTCCCCGCTCGCGCGCGAGCTGAACGTCAACATCGTCGCGGGAAGCGTGTCGAACAACCGCGGCGGGCACATCTACAATACCGCCTGCGTCTTCGACCGCGCGGGCGCGTGCATTGCCGAATACGACAAGACCCATCCCTTCACGCCGATGGGCGAGCACGAGGTCTACACCCCCGGCGACCACCTCGTCACCTTCACGCTGGATAGCGTGCGCTGCGGCCTTCTCATCTGCTACGAGGTGCGCTTTCCCGAGCTGTGGCGCACGCTGGCGCTGCGCGGAGCGCAGGTCATGTTCCTGCCCGCCCAGTGGACGGCGGCGCGCCAATACCACTGGGAGACGCTCACCGCCGCCCGCGCGATCGAAAACCAGCTCTTTGTCGTCTCGTGCAACGCCTGCGGCGAGCGCGACGGCACGCTGTATGGCGGTTTTTCGCGCATCATCGACCCGCTGGGCGCGGTCTTAGCCCAAGGCGGCGGGGAAGAGGAGATCGTCACCGCCGACTTGGACCTTTCCTCCATCGCGCCACTCCGCAAAGCCGTCCCCGTTTTTCACGACCGGCGGCCGGAGCTCTACCGCCTGTAAAGCGGCAAAAAACGACGGCAAAAGAGACATCAACAGAAATGAAGATCACCCTGCTTGCATCGTTTCTCGTCATGGCGGCGTATTTTCTCCTGCTGTACGCCGGCGTCGGGCTCATTCAGGAGAAGAAATTCTTCTCCTCCGCGCCGCGTGAGGTCTTCGCCGCCGTTCCTGAGAGAAAAGCCGAGCGCTTCCGCGGCGCGCATATCCTCGGCTGGTGCCTCGGCATCTTGGCGATGCTGCTGTTTCTCGGTGCGGCAGTCCTCGCCGCGTAGGACGGCGTTCGGAACGGTTTCACCTTCGGCGCGTTTTTCGCGCGGTATCTCGTGATCCTCTATGTCATGGAGGTCTACGACATTCTCTTTTTCGACTGGGTGCTGCTGTGCCATTCGAACTTCTTTCCTCATTTTTACCCCGAGATCAAGGGCATCGCCGCCCCGCAGCTGTTCGGGTACAACAAAAAAGCGCATCTTACGCACTTTCTGCTCTACATTCCCCTCTCCGCCGCCCTCGCGTGGGTTTGCACGCTTTTCTGAGGGGCAATTTCACATCAAAACTTAACAGGACAAGGAGATGCACACGATGAACCGCAAAAAGAGAAAAACGGCCCTCATTCTTCTGGTTGCCATCCTCTGCGCCATCGTCCTGCTCGGCATCCGCGGGACGCGAAAAACTATTGACAAAACCGTTCCCGCAAGGGTCTACGAGGACAACGGTACGACTTACGCGCCCTCCTCCATCACCATTTCCGGCACGCTCAAAAAGGCATGGTCTTCCACCAGCTTCGTCGGGACCTTTGCCATGGAAAGTTACGAGCCCTCGTGCAGAGACGGCGTCGAAGCCAAGATCAACTGGGGGGACAACGAGTATCCGATCCTCACCTTTTTCTACGCGGGCAACTTTTCACCGCTCGATGTGAAAAGCATCGACATCGACAAAGACATGGACCGTATGATGGTCACCCTGAACGACGGCACGATCATCGCCTCAGAAAACTACTTTGTCCCCACAGAAGCAATGAACGGCAACTAACTGTAATTTTTCCCGCCGCATTTGCCGCCTCCGGCGGCAAGCAGGCAAAATCCCTCCCGTGCCGCATTCGCTGCCTCCGGCAGTGAACAGGCCCTCCGCACTAAAAATCCACGCACCCTCTCCCGTCCACCACCCGCCGCATTTTCTGCCCTACGGGCAGAAAACAGGCGCCAGCGTCGCAGACCTTCGCGTCCGCAGACGCGAAATAAATTTTAATCGTTTTTTGGCGCGACATGCGCGTGCCAAAAAACACTTCTCACGGAGCGCGTGTCGCAGACGCCCTACGGACGGCAAGGCACGAAGCGCAGTGCAAACCTGCTCAAAAAAGAGAGGCTGGCCATTTGGCCAGCCTCTCTTTTTTGAAGAACTTATTCCTCGCGGAAGACAAATCCGTTCTCGTCCGCCTTTTCGATGACGGCGAGTGCCTTGTAGGGGATACCGCTCGCGCGGAAGCGGTCACCGCCGCCCTGAAAGCCCTTTTCCACGGCGATGCCGATGCCTTCGAGCTTCGCGCCCGCCTCGTTGACGATATCGACAAGGCCCTGCACGGCGAAGCCGTTGGCCATGAAGTCGTCGATGATGAGCACGTGGTCGTCCGCGTTCAGCCACTCCTGAGAGACGAGCAGCGTGACTCTCTTCTTGTAGGTGTAGGAGAAGACCTCGCTCTGGTACAGGCCGCTTTCGATGTTGTCGCTCTTGGCCTTCTTGGCAAAGAGCATGGGGACGCCGTACTTCTGCGCGCAGATGGTCGCAAGCGCGATGCCGCTGGCCTCCGCCGTCAGAACGACAGTGATCTTGCTGGTGTCGAAATACTTGGCGAACTCGTCCGCAATGTCCTCGAGCAGACGGGTGTCGACGCGGTGGTTGAGGAAACCGTCGACCTTGACGATGTTGCCGGGCAGGACTCTGCCCTCGCGGCGGATGCGCTCCTGAAGAAGCTCCATGGAATTACCCCTCCTGAAAAAATAATTTCTGACGAAATTTTTCGATTGAAATGGTAACTTCCATTTAACAGGATTTTTGTGCAGAATGCAACACGGCAACTTTGACAAGAATTTGTGCTTTTTTTGCCTCTTTCCGTCTATTTTGGCGGCGGGAGCGCCGTTACGTCCCGTTTTGTATCGTTTTGGCAAAGCCCGCGGCAAAAAGCCGCGCGGCGTTGACGGCTTCTTCGAGCGAATTGCCCGCCGTACCAACCTCGACGAGAAGCGAGCCCGTCGTCATGTGCTGGTTGTAGCGGGAGTTGCGCACGGTGACGGGGCGCATGAGGGTCGGATAGTCTTTGTACAGGGTTTCCTGCACGGCGCAGGCGAGCTTTAAGTTCTCGCGCCAGAGATCGTGACTCAGGCCTCCGCCGTTCGACCCGATGACGAATTCGAGCTGTGCGGCGTTTTTATCTTCGCCGCACAGCAGCTTGAACTGCTGGCCGTTCGCGTCCTGCACCGCGTCGCGGTGCACATCGAGCACGAACGAGATCGAAGGGTACTTTTGCAGATAGCTCTCGATCGACGCGAGCGAGCGGTTGTAAGCGCCCGAATAGCTCGGATAGTCGTAGAGCGAGCGGTCGTGCACGACGCTGATGCCCGCGTCGGTCAGCACCTGCGCCATTTCGTCGCCGATGCGGATCATGTTGCAGTTCGTGTCCAGCGTGCGGAACGTGTCGGACACGTCGTATTCCTGCCCCGGCGGCATGGTGTAGCTCTCCGAGCCGTGGGTGTGGATGATGAGCACCTGCGGCCCCTCCGCACCGAGCTTTGCTGCATAATCGCCCGAGAGCATCGAGGCGTCGAGCGCGGCATCCGAGCCGTTGTTGATGTACACATTGCCGAATACCGTATAGCCCGAGGGGTCGGACGCCTTGAGCGTGCGGGCGGGCGAGCCGTTTTCCGTCACGGCGATCTCGTCCGGCGTCTCCTCCTGCGTGAGCACCGTGCCCTCACTGTCCTGCGCGTCGCCCGTTTCGTCCGCGCTGTCATCGGGCTTTTGCTCAAGCTCTGCCGACCATGCCTGCGCGATGTTCTCCTCGCCCTCGCGCAGAAGCGGCGTCGCGTGCAGCGCGAGCGACGTTCGCAGGCTGAGAAAGTCCTCGCCGCCGTCGCCGCGCTCATATCTCAGCAGCAGCACGCCCAGCGTCTCGTCCTTGAGCGTGCGGAGCGCATCGCGCGCGTCCTTCGCCGGTGCCGTGACGCTCACGCCCCAGAGCGTCACCGCCGAGAGCGCGAGCGAACACAGCATCCGTCCTGTCCGTTTCTTTTGCATCGTGATTCACCTCTTGGGACAATCCTATGTGCGCATTTGCGCCGATATGACATAGCGCGCCCGCCGCTTTTCGCTTGCAATTTTCGCTTTCGCGTGGTATGGTGATGGCAGCGGAGAAAAACTCATATAGTTTCGCTTACATGGCGCGAAAGTTTCTACGGAGCCGCCGAAAGGCTCTGCTATGGGTGCTCAGCCGGGGGAGAAGTCCCCGGGCGGGGCGCTTTTTCTTTTGCACAAAGCTAAAACAGGAGTGACTGATATGAAGATCCTCAAGGGCAATCTCGTTTCCGCACCGGCGCTCGGCAAGCTCGAGATCGTCGAGCACGGCTGCCTCGTCCTGCATGACGACGGCAGCATCCAAAGCGTTGAAAAGGCCGTGCCGCAGAACGCCGACGCGGAAGTCATCGACTACGGTGATAGCCTCATCATGCCGTCTTTTGTCGACATGCACCTGCACGCGCCGCAGTACCCCATGCTCGGCATGGGCATGGACCTGCCGCTGATCGACTGGCTCAACACCTACACGTTCAAGACCGAGGCGCGCTTTGAAGACAGCGACTACGCCCGCCGCATTTACAAAAAGCTCGCGAGCGACCTCATCACGAGCGGCACGACGCGCGTTTGCATGTTCTCCTCCCTCCACACGGACGCGACGCTCATTTTGATGGAAGAGCTCGAAAAGGCGGGCGTCACGGGCTATGTCGGCAAGGTCAACATGGACCGCAACGGCAGCCCCGAGCTTCAGGAGACGACCGAGCAGTCCAAGCGCGAAACGCTGCGCTGGCTGGACGCGTGCGGGCGCTTCCAGACCGTCAAGCCCATCCTGACGCCGCGCTTCACCCCATCGTGCACCGACGAGCTGATGAGCTGGCTCGGCAAGCTCGCCGCGGAGCGCGGGCTGTACGTCCAATCGCACCTGTCTGAAAATAAGGGTGAGATCGCGTGGGTCAAAGAGCTCTGCCCCGACTGCGCACAATATTGGGAGAGCTACGACCGCGCGGGGCTGTGGAAGGACCATACCGTCATGGCGCACTGCGTCCACTCCGACGAGCGCGAGCGCGAGGCCATGCGCGAGCATGGCGTCGTCACGGCGCACTGCGCGGGGTCGAATATCAACATCTGCTCGGGCGTCGCGCCCGTGCGGACGCTGCTGCGCGAGGGCAACCTCGTCACGCTCGGGTCGGATATCGCAGGCGGCGCGCTGCTGGCGATGAACAAGGTCATCACCATGTCCATCCGCGCGTCGAAGTTCCGCCACATGCAGAGCGACGGAAAGGACGAATTTCTGACCGTCGAGGAGGGCTACTACCTCGGCTCCAGCGCAGGACACGAGTATTTCGGCGGGCACGGCGGATTTGTCCCCGGCGACTATATCCACGCCATTGTCGTCGACGACTCCGACTTTACCGAGGCCGCGCATCCGCTCTCGGTGCGCGAGCGCTTCGAGCGCGCGATCTACATGATGCACCGGCACAACATCGTCTCCGTCTGGTCGGAGGGGAAAAACGTCGTTTGCTGATGAAAAGCAGGGGAGAGGGCGCGGTCCTCTCCCCAGATTTTTGGAAAATCGCAAAAATTTTTGGACAAACTATTGACAAAAGGCCTCCTTATTTGGTATAGTAGCTTCTGTCCTGTCGAGCAGGAATATTTGGCGGCATAGCTCAGCTGGCTAGAGCATGCGGTTCATACCCGCAGTGTCCCCGGTTCAAATCCAGGTGCCGCTACCAGATGCACGGGATGCGAAAGCATCCCGTGTCTCATATGGCCCGTTGGTCAAGTGGTTAAGACACGGCCCTTTCACGGCTGTAACATGGGTTCGAATCCCGTACGGGTCACCACAGTTGGAGGCTTAGCTCAGCTGGTTAGAGCGCCTGCTTCACACGCAGGAGGTCACTGGTTCGAGTCCAGCAGTCTCCACCAAAACCTCACTTCTTCGGAAGTGAGGTTTTTCTTGTTTTCGGCAAAAGGAAAGACATCGTGTCTTTCTCGGAAAAAAACAAAAAGAGGGAACGGAAAAACCGTTCCCTCTTTTTTCATCAGATAGTGGCCGCTTACTTGGCGGCGCGGTAGAGGAAGGAAACGATCTGCGCACGCAGGCAGTTGCTGTTCGGGGAGAAGGTGGTGTCGCTCGTGCCGGTGGTCACGCCCGCGTTGACGGCCCACTGCACGGCGGGGGCGTAGAAGGCGCTCGCGCTCACATCGGCAAAGGCGTTCGTGCCCTCAGCCGCCGGTGCGCCGGCCGCTCTCCACTGGAAGGTGACAGCCTGTGCGCGCGTGACGGAAGCATCCGGGGAGAAGGTCGTGCTGCTCGTGCCGGTGGTCACGTTGTTTTCCACCGCCCACGCAACGGCCTTTCCGTAATACGCGCCGCTCTTCACGTCGGTGAAGGACGTGGTCATGGACTTCGGCTCGGGGCTGCCGTTGGCTCTCCACAGGAAGGTGACCATCTGGCCGCGCGTGCAGCCCGCGTTCGGCGCAAAGGTCGTGGCGGTCGCGCCGGAGGTGATGTTCTTCGCAACGGCCCAGGCAACGGCGTCGGCATAGTAGGCGTCGTCGGCGACATCGGTAAAGGGAAGCGACGCGGAGCCGTCATAGTTCTTGTCGCTCAGGACGGAGGAGAAGAGGAAGTTGCTGATGAAGGCGTACTCGTCTCTCTGGTGGACCTTATGGGTGAGGGAGTTGGCAAAGAGGACGACATTCATGCCGTTTTCCTTGTAGGCAAAGCCCTGCACGCCGCCGTTTAAGTAGGCCTTGAAGCCCGCGGCGCGCTCGGCAGTGTTCGTGGGGATGAAGCCCTCGGTGGGCGTCTTGGTCTTATCGCTCTTGACGAGGACCGTCGCGGAGGCTGGAACCTTGGAGAAGTAGCCGAGGCCGTAGGCATAGAGGATATCGTCGCCGTCAGCAATGTAGCTCGCGTTCACAAGGGTCTTGTTGGGATAGACAACGGGGGTCAGGCAGTCCATCGCGCCGTCCAGCTCGGTGTATTCCACGCCGGCGATGAGGTCAGAGGCGGAGGACGCTGCGGAATAGCTGTAACCGATGTACGGCAGGCCGTTTTTCACGGCGGTCTTTGCGGCGGTGTCGAGCTTCGTCGCACCTGCGGCGGCGTCCGCCTTGGTCACGTCGGAGGTCGTGGTGAAGCCCATGAGGTTCATCGCGGCGGTATCATAGTTCCAGCCGGCGCTCTGGCTGATCTGCGGCGTGTAGACAAATCCCTTCTCGCTTTCAGCAGGCGTGCCGGGGACGTAGACGGTCGGGGACTTGGTGATGATCTTCGCCTTCACGCTCGTCTTGTCGACGCCCGCGGCAGAGAGCAGATACTTGCCCGCGACGGTCTGATAGTCGGCGTAGGAGCAGATGAAATCGCCCATGTGGTCGCCGCTCGTGACCATGCCGACGGTCTTGCCGGCCTTTAAGAGCTCGTTGACGGCGGCGGTGGAGTCTTCAGAGGCGTTGGAGAGGATGACGTCCTTATTCTTGTCGCCGGTGAAGTAGGAGGTCAGCGCCTTGGTGTAAGCGAGCGCGTCGTCGTGATCCATCGCGTCGCCGCAGACGGCGGAGATGCTCTTGTAGGCGGCGGGCTCGGCCACGGTGACCATGTCGAAGCCGCGCGTTTCGTTGAAGGAGGTGATGCCCTCGGAGTAGAGGATCGTCCAGCCGTTGATGAGCGTGCCGTCATACAGCGCGCCGTTGGCGACAGAACGCTTGGCCTGATACATCGAGACGATCATCGTACCGGCGGGGTAGGTAACGCCGTCATAGGTGAATTCCTTTTCAGTCACGTTGACCTTGACGTCGTTTCTCGTGAGCCATTCCATCATGTCGGCCGCGGCCTGGAGGTTGGTCTGGTTCTTGCCGTCGAGCGGGATGATGTAGCACTCGGGGTAGAAATTGCCGTTCTGGCCCGTGCCGTTGTACTCGGGACGGAAGACGTCCATCTCCGCGCCCTCGACGTCGTTCTGGTCGCACAGCCACTGGCCGACCATGCTGTAGGCGTCGGAATTGAAGTTCTTCACGCCGCGCTGGAAGATGGTGACCTGGGATTCGAGATAGGAAAGCTTCTCCGCGGCAACATAGGCGGCGTTGCCGAGGATACCGTACTGCGCCGCCTGAGCGGTATCGTCGTTGTAGGCGGGCAGCTCAACGGTATAGGCAACGGTGCCCTGCAGCATGGCGAACTGGGGGGTGTAGCTCGTAGACATATCGTCCCACGGGTCTTCCCAGTAGGTCTCGGTGCCGTTGCCGGTGTAGCTCAGGTAATCGCGCTGAGGGATCACATAGCTGTTGTAGCCATCGTTGTTGGCGACCGCCGCGATGCCCAGCGCCTCGCCGCCGGTGATGAGGTGCTCGGCGAGCAGGTCGTACTCAAAGTTCGGCTCGTGCGGGGGATCGCAGGGCTCGCACTGGAAGGCCTGCACACGGCCGTGGAACTCGGCAAGCGACATGGGGTTGAACGTGCCGATGAGCTGCTGCATGTTGGCCGTCTCGCTCGTGGTCTGGAAGGAGTTGTCGCGGTTGAGGTCATAGCCGTTGGTGGAATGTCTCGTCAGGTAAGTACGTCCGTCGACATTCTCCTCGGGGACGAGGATGAAGAACACATCGGGCAAAAGCTCATCCTTGACGTTCACGCTCTTATTTTCGACGGTGTAGTACTTCTCAAGGTCGACCTTGCCGGACTTGCCGTTGTTGTCGGCCGTCAGATAGCCCAAATAGCTGGCCTTATCCTTGACGAGGTCGGGGATGGCAACGCTGCCCTCCGCGCCCACAGGGCCCATCTCTTCCTTGAGCTCTTTTTCGCCCGCGGCGGTGAAGCCAGTGAGCGTCTTGTAGTCGATGGTCTTTTCGTTCGTGATCATCTTGGCGAAGTCGAGCACGCCGTCGGTGGCGGCGACCTCGTTGGAGTGGATGTTGGAATACATCACGGGCACGCGGATATCGTCGAGCGCGCCGGACTTGATCTGGGCGAGCACGGCATCGGGATCGGTCTCGGCCTGCTCGGTCAGGGCGAGCCACTTCGTCACGCTCGCCTTGGAGTCGGCGACGATCAGATAGGGCATATCGCGCCCCGCGGTGGACTGGCCCATGGAGAACTTTTCAACATACAGACCGTTCTTCGTGCCGTTTGCCGCGATCGTATCGAGCTCCTTGTAGATCTCCCACATGGTGTTGAAGTTTTCATACGGCGCAACTTTGACGCTCACGGAGCCGAGATCCTTGCCGCTGTTTTTGGCGACGAGATCAAAGTAGCCGCACAGGTCGATGTAGTAGCCGCCGTTCACATGGGGCACGCTGTAGTCGACGCTGGTCACGCCGGTTCTGCGGTTGGTGGAGTAGAAGTAGTTATTCACGTGGAAGCTCACGTCGAGGACGGTCTTGCCGTTTTTCTCGTTCGCCGTCAGCTTGATGTCCGTGAACTGGTGTTCGTCGCCCTCGGTCAGCCAGTCATTCAGAGAGCCGCCCGCGTAAGCGTAGGGGAACAGCTCCTCGTTGACGTAGGGGCGGGAATCGTCGCGCTCGAGCGAGAGCGAAACGGTACCGGTGCTGACGGCCGCGGCGAGCGCATCCTTCGTCATGCCGGACACGGGGATGGAGAGGGACACGTCCTTGCCGTTTTCATCGGTGACAAGGGTGATGGTCGTGTCGACCGGGAATTTCGTTCCCAGCAGCGCATCGTCCTTGGGGTTCATGTCCTGGTAGCTGACGGCAAACGCGGACGTGACCGCGAGCGAGAGCGTCATTACCAGGGCCATCAGCAGCGCGAGCGCTTTGCTGACAGAGTTTGGATAATGTTTCATGGTTTTCGTCCTCCAGAGTGGTCTTATGCCGCCACACACAGCGGCGGAAAGTTGATGAGTTTAGTGTAACTCAATAAAAATACATAGTCAAGGGAATATTCATACCTAATCCTGCCAAATTTCAGCGTTGAATCTGTATTTTTGTTCATCATTTTTCACAAAGCAGTGCGTCAAGCCCCCGTCTTTCAGATCCTTTTGTGAATGTATCCGTAAATTTATACAGAATCGCACTGCATAGGATATTCTTCTTCGCCGCGATTGCAAATGACGGCGGGGCGCATTATAATAAGAGGCAATCATCATTCAAACACAGGAGGAACCGAATATGCGGCTGCAAAGCGCAATCTTTACACTGGGCGATACCCTCTTCACCCCCGACGGCGCGGCGCGCGAGGGACTCGACAAGGCGCTCTCACTTTTTAAGATGGAGGGCGTGTGGCTCGGCGCGGTGACGGCGCTCAGCGCGGAGGACGCGCAAAAAGCGCTCGAAAAGGCGGGGCTTAACTCGTATTTCCGCTTCGTGCTGACAGAATCCGTCGCGCTCTGCAAGGCGGACAGCGGCACGATGTTCGAGCGCGCGATGAAGCGCCTGCACTCGCAAAAGGACGATACGATTGTCTTTTCCGGCTCGCTTGCGGCGATCCAAAACGCGAAGGACGCGGGTTTTCGCACCGTGGCGGTGCAGGGAAGTGCGGGCGCGGCGGACTGGTCGACGATGCAGCAACTCGCCACGCAGAGCCTTGCGCAGTACAGCGAATTGCTGTCAGATTCTGTGTGAATTTTGGGAAAACGACAGGATTCGACGTTTTTAGTTGCAGTCTTTCTCAACTGTGATATCGTAAGAATATAACTATCAGAAAGGAAGGTTCGCGCCATGTTTGATTTCTACTCGGCTACCATCTTCCTTTCGGTCTTTATTATGATTATCATGGACATGCTTGTGAGCGGCAATGATCTGATGGAGCATGACAAAAAGCAGATGGTTTACACGATCTCCGTACTGGTGGTCGCATGCATGGTATCGGAATGGTTCGGCGTTTGGATGAACGGAGCCGATCCGTCGCTGCGGACGCTGCACATCCTCGTTAAGACCATCGAGCTGTCCACAGCGCCGGTCATCACGGTGCTTTGCAGCGACCTGATGACGCCGCTCAAGCATAATATACCCTCATCGGCGTCCACGCGGGGCTCGAGGTGCTGTCGGCTTTCTTCGGCTTCATCTTTTCGGTCGACGCACAAAACGTTTATCATCACGAAACGTTTTACTGGGTCTACGTGCTGGCCTATGCCAGCGGCGTTCTGCTGTTCATTGGTCAGCTGCTGAGCGAGAGTTCGCACCATTATGGCCTGTATCGGGCGCTTGTTCTCGTCCTGCCGGTTTTTTCTTCTGTGGGCTGTTCCTCCACAGTACGGTGCCGGAGTGCGCATCATGTGTGCGTGCTCAGCGGTCGATGTTCTGATGGTTTACATTCCTGTATTTCGAGCTCACGCAGAAAATCGACACGCTGACTCATCTTCTGAACCGCCGCAGCTATGAGAGCCGTCTCGCCTCGTTGCGCGGGCACGCAGTCATCTACTATTTCGACGTGGACGAGTTCAAGTCCGTCAACGACACCTTTGGCCATGTGGCCATGGCGTGGGCGACGCGGTGCTTGCCGAGGTCGGCTACTGCTACCGCATCGGCGGCGACGAATTCTGCGTCATCGCGCAAATCTCCGACACGGCGGTGGAAAAGTATCTTTCGGAATTCCTGCGCGAGCTGACGGCACGGCGAGTGAAAAACGAGCACCTGCCGCGCGTGTCGGTCGGCTATGCGTGCTTCAATCCGGTGCTCGGCAGCGTAGAGGATGCGATCAAACGCGCCGACCGGACGATGTACCACTACAAGCGCAAGCGCAAAAGCGAAGCGCTCACAAATGATGATACCGTAAAAAGCTGACGATCTTTTGACCGTCAGCTTTTTGTATCTGCTTTTATTTCGCCTCAATCTCCGCGTCTTCCTGCGGCTGGAGCTTGCTGCCAAAATACGCGAGCACCGCACCGAGGATGGCGCACGCGATGCCCCAGACCATCTCCGCTGTCGAGGCAAAGTCCGTCGGAATGATAATGATCGTGGAGGCAAGCACGATGCCGATGACGGCGTGATAAGCGATGGAGTAGTGCGTGTCGAAAAGCCTGCTCACAATGCGGGCAAACAGCGCCATCACGCCGACCATGCCAAGCCCCCAGGGGATGAGCACGGTGAAATCAAGCTGGGCAATGCCGTCGATCAGCGGCGTGAGAAGGCCGACCGCCATCAGGATGGACGACGACGTCATCCCCGGGATGATGAAGCTGAAGCCCCACAGCACGCCGCAGAAGAGAAAGCCCCAGAAGTTTGCGGGCATCTCGGCAAATGAACTGAACTTGACGGCCATCAGCGTGCCGAACAGGGCGAGGAAGCTGACGATCAGCGAGATGTACGAACCGTTGCCGCGCCCCTGCGTGCCCGCCTCGCGCCAGAGGTCGGGCAGCGTGCCGAGGATGAGCCCGATGAAGAGGCACGTGGCGACGGTTTCCGACTGGTGAAACAGCGCAAGGATCACGCTGCCGCCGCCCAAAAAGCCGATCGCCCAGCCGATGCCGACGGCGAGCAGCATCCGCCAGTAGCGTTGAAGCGCGCGCCTGGGGTGCGTGAGCAGCTCCATCGCGGGGCGGTAGATGCCGAATACGACTGCGAGCACGCCGCCGGAGATGCCCGGCAAAATCGCGCCCGCGCCGATGATGATACCCTGCACAATGCGCATGATACCGTTTTTGATGCGGGAATTTTTCATATTGCTGCCTTTTTATGTGCTGCGCCCGCCGCAAAGCGGCGGAACGCGACGCGATTCAATAGCCCTTTCTGCGGTCGACGAGGTGATGCATCGGGCGGCCCGCGGCGTAATTTTCCAGATTTTCGCAGAAGAGCTGCACGTTGCGCTCGCAGGTGTAGCCGAGCGTCATGTTGCCCGCGACGTGCGGCGTGAGCAGGAGGTTCTTGGCCTCGCGCAGCGGATGATCCGCAGGCAGCGGTTCGGGCACGACGACATCGAGCGCCGCACCGGCGAGGTGCCCGGAATCCAGCGCTTTGATCAGCGCGTCCTGGTCGATGGCCGTGCCGCGGCCAACGTTGATGACGTAAGCGCCTTTCGGGAGCAACGCCATGCGGTCTGCGTTCAGGATGTTCACCGTGTCGCTCACCGAGGGGAGAGACATGAAGAGAAGGTCAGTCTCGGGCAGGAGCTGATCGAGCTCCGTGACGGGATGAACGGCGTCAAAGTCCGCGTTCGCGCGGCCGCTGCGGCTGACGCCGGTCAGGCTCGCGGGATGGAACGCGCGCACGCGGCGGGCAAATTCCGTGCCGATGTCGCCCGTGCCGAGGCACGTGACGCGCGCGCCGTGGAGCGAGTGGATGCCGCCCGGGAGCACGCGCCAGCCGCCCTCGCGGATGATCTCGGTGTATTCCATCTGGCGGCGCAGCAGCATCAGCGAGACCATGACGGAATGCTCGGCGATCGTCGTGCCGTAAGCGCCCGAGGCGTTCGTCAGCAGGCAGTCGGGATTCTGATACAGGTCGTCGCGGCAGAAGTGGTCCACGCCCGCCCAGCAGCTCGCGTACCACTTGAGATTGCGTGCGCCCGCGATAACGCGCTGGGACGGATGGCCGTAGAGGATCGTGCAGTCGTCCACATTGCCCTCCGCCGCCTTGGACGAGGGGAAGAAGACGATGTCGTAGCCGCAGCGTGCGGCGGTGTCGCGCAGCGTCTTTTCGTATGCCGGAGTCAGGAAGTCGATGATGACGCCGATTTTTTCATTCATGGTTCAATTCCTCCAAAATCATTTCTGCGACGCGCAGACCGTCGGCCGCGGCACTCATGATGCCGCCGGCGTAGCCCGCGCCCTCGCCGCAGGGATATAGACCGCGCAGGGCGGATTGAAAACTCAAGTTGTCGCGCACGATGCGCACAGGCGACGAAGAGCGCGTCTCCACCGCCGTCAAAACGGCGTCGGGCGCATCGAAGCCCCTTAATTTCCGTCCCAGCATCGGAAGGCCCTCCTCGAGCGCCTCGCACACAAAGGGCGGGAGACAGCCGTGCAGGTCGCACCAGCGGACGGAGGGAAGATAGGTCGGGACAACCTTTCCCGCCCCCGTTGACGGGCGATGCTTGAGAAAATCTTCGACCCGCTGGGCGGGGGCGGCGTAATTTCCACCGCCAAGGCGATAGGCCGCGTCCTCCAGCTCGCGCTGGAACCGGACGCCCGCGAGGGTATCGCCGGACGGGAAATCCTCCGGCGTAACGGAGACCAAAAGTCCGCCGTTGATGTTCTCGCCGTCGCGCGCAAATTCGCTCATGCCGTTTGTCACGACGCGCTTTTCCTCCGACGCGGCGGCGACGACCTCGCCGCCGGGGCAGACGCAGAATGAGAACACGCCGCGCCCCTTTTCCGTGTGGCAGGAGAGCTTGTACGACGTGGGTGGGAGGCCGGGCGTGCCCGCCGCCTCCTTATATTGCGCTAAGTCCATGTCGCGCTGGCGGTGCTCGATGCGCACGCCGACGGCAAAGGGCTTTGGCTCCATCGGCACGCCGCGCTTTTGCAGCATTTCGAACGTATCGCGCGCGCTGTGGCCGGGCGCGAGCACGACGTGCTTTGTGGGCAGCGTGTACTCCCCCTCGGGGGCGCTCACGCGCAGCGCCGTGACGCTGCCGCTGTTCTGCTCGATATCCACAACCTTGTGGGAAAACCGAACTTCGCCGCCGCGGTCGATGATCTCGCGGTGGAGATTTTGCAGCACCACATATAATTTGTCGGTGCCGACATGAGGCTTGGCGTCGACTAAAATATCCTCGCTCGCGCCGAAGCGGACGAACTCCTCTAAAATATAGCCGTGGCGCAGGTCCTTTGTGCCGGTGTTGAGCTTGCCGTCGGAAAATGCGCCCGCGCCGCCTTCGCCAAATTGCACGTTCGAGGTCAGATCAAGCTCGCCCGTGCGCCAGAAGTGCTCGACATCGCGCTTTCGCTGCTCGACCGCGCGCCCGCGCTCTAATAAAATGGGTCTTGCGCCGCAGCGGGCCAGCAGCAGCGCGCAGAAAAGGCCCGCGGGCCCCGCGCCGATAACGACAGGGGAGACCTCCGGCGCGGAAACAGGCGCGGGCGGCGTATATTTCTTCGGCGCGTAGGGCTGCACATTCTTATTCTTGCAGCGCTTTAGAACGCCGGATTCGTTTTTGACCTCGACCGCGGCAGAGCAGACGAGCTTCACGCCCTCGCGCGCGTCGATGGAGCGGCGCAGGAGCTTGACAGAGACGAGCGCCTCCTCGCTCACGCGCAGCACGTGCGCGCAGGCCGCGCGCAGCTTGTCTTCCTTTACCCCCACGGGGAGCTTCAGATTGTCGATGCGAAGCATGTGCGCCGCCTCCTTTTTCTTCAGTCGCGTTTCATTTTATTATGACGGAAAGGAAAGCGCAAGGGGAATCACGCGATTATCACAGATTCTTAAAAAAGTCATCGGGAATTTAAGAAATCGTCAAATAGCGTTCAAGAAATATACATAAATATGCCCTATGATAGCATCATCGAAAGCAAAGAGGCTGCCAGCAAGGGTCTCAGTCCATAGGAGGTCATCATCATGTACGAAGACGAAAACAACCTGTATCACTACAGCTATCGCAAGGGCGACGAGCAGAACCCCAACGCCCCGATCGACACGAAGAACTACGCCGAGGACCCGTGGGATAAGAATCCCGGCGGCAGCCCGAAGAAAAAGGGCGGCAGCGGTCTTTCCGGCAAGATCGTGGCGCTGGCGCTGGTGTGCGCGCTCGTCGGCGGCTTCATCGGCGCAGGCGTGAGCGGCGCGACGACCAAGGTCAACAAGACGAGCGTTCAGGTCAGCGACCGCGAGGTCGCGCAGGTGCAGACCGTCAAGGTCGACGGCAAGACGCAGATGTCGATGTCGGAGGTCTATGCCTCGAACGTCAACAGCGTGGTGTCCATCAACGTTTCCGCCACGACCAACTACTTCGGCCAGACCGTGCAGACCGCCGCGAGCGGCACGGGCTTTTTCATCACGGAGGACGGCTACATTCTCACGAACCACCACGTCATCTCTGATGCGAGCAGCGTGAAGGTAACGCTTTACAACGGTGAGACCTACGACGCCAAGGTCATCGGCAGCGATGAGGACTACGACATCGCCGTTCTCAAGATCGACGTGACGGGCGCGACGCCCGTGGTGCTGGGCGATTCGAGCAAGGTCGCCATCGGCGAATCCGTCGCCGCCGTGGGCAATCCCCTCGGCGAGCTGACGTTCTCGATGAGCGAGGGCATCGTTTCCTGCGTCAACCGCGCCATCAATGTTGACGGCACGCCCTTTAACATGATCCAGGTCGACTGCTCCATCAACCCCGGCAACTCCGGCGGCCCGCTCTTCAACAGCTACGGCGAGGTCATCGGCATCGTGTCGGCCAAGTATTCGAGCTACTCGAACACCACCGTGGAGGGCATCGGCTTTGCCATTCCCATCAACGACGTCGTGTCGCTCGTCAAGGACATCATGACCAACGGCTATGTGACCAACAAGGCCTACATGGGCATCACGCCGCAGACGATGACCGCGCAGATGGCGCAGCAGTACCGCTACGACGTGACCGAGGGCGTCTTCGTCTGCTCCGTTGACCCGGACAGCGCCGCCGACAAGGCGGGGCTCAAGCTCGGCGATGTCATCACGAAGATGGACGACAAAACGATCTCCTCCTATGAAGACCTCGTCGCTGCTAAAAAGAGCTACAGCGCGGGCGACACCGTGACGCTGACCGTCTACCGCGAGGGTAAGACGATCGAGGTAGAGCTCACCTTCGACGCTGTTCCCGAATCGGCGGAAACGAACAATTCCGACCAGAGCACCGACAACAGCTACAATGGTAACGGCGGGTACGGCAATGGCGGGTACGGCAATGGCGGCAACGGCTACTACTCCAATCCCTGGGATTTCTTCAATAACTTCTTCGGCTACGGCGGCTAAATGCCGCAAAGCAGCAAAAAGGCGGAACCTCTCAAAAAGAGGTTCCGCCTTTTTTATTTTTTTGTTCGCGGTTTTACTTGCTGCGCTTGAGCACCTCGCACACGAGCTCATAGACGCGCGCGGTGGAGGCGACGTTCAGCCGCTCGTTCACGGAGTGAACATCGTGCAGCTCCGGTCCCATGGACAGCGCGTCGAGGCCGGGGATCTTTTCGATGAAGAGTCCGCACTCAAGGCCGCCGTGGGTGGCTTCGATCTTCCCGTCGTGGCCGGTGAGGTCGCGGTAGACCGCTTTGATCTCCTTGCGGAGGGCAGAATCGCGGTCGTATTGCCAGCCGGGATAGTTGCTGCGCTCGCCCACGGTGCCGCCGCCGAATTCGACGATGGCCTTCACGCGCTGAATGAGCATATCCTTCTGCGAGGCGATGCAGGAGCGGACGGAGAAGGAGCACTTCACGCCGTGCTCGTCCGTGCGCATCACGCCGAGGTTGAGAGAAGTCTGCACAAGACCGGGGAAATCGGCGCTCATCTCCTGCACGCCCTGCGGCAGGGCAAGGAGCACATGCAGCAGTCTCGACGTGTCCGCTGCGGAGAACGCGGCCGGAACGTCAGCCTTTTCGCACACGAGGGAAATGCCGCCGTCGGTGACGGCGTACTCATTTTTGAGCGTTGCGTCGAATTCCTTGATAAACGCCTCGAACGCGGGCGCGTCGGACGCGGAGAGCGCGACGAGCGCGTCGTTTCTCAGGCAGATGACGTTGTCGAACTGGCCGCCCGTGAGATCACTCACGCGCAGCGAGGGGCAGCGCTCCATCGCGCTATACAGCGTGCGCGCCATCAGGCAGTTGGCGTTGCCGCGGCCCTGATTGATGTTCATGCCGGAGTGGCCGCCCTTGAGACCCGAGATCGTCACGCGGTAGCCGGTCATATCCGCCGCGCGCTCCTGCTTGAGTTCGAGCGTGCAGTCAAGGCGCACGCCGCCTGCGCAGGACACGGTGAAAACGCCCTCTTCCTCAGAGTCGAGGTTCAAAAGCTTTTTGCCCTTCAAGTCCGAGCAGTCCAGCGCGAACGCGCCGTCCATACCGACCTCCTCGTCGACGGTGAAGACCGCCTCGATGGGGGGATGGGGGAGCGTTTCGTCGGATAAAATCGCGAGGATCATCGCAACGGCGATGCCGTTGTCGCCGCCGAGCGACGTCTTGTCTGCCCAGACCCATTCGCCGTCGGTACGGACGTCGAGCCCGTCGCGCGTCATGTCCTTGGTGCAATCCTCGGTTTTGGCGCAGACCATGTCGATATGGCCCTGCAAGATAATGGGCGCGGCGTTTTCATAGCCGCAAGAGCCGTTCTTCCAGATAATGACGTTGTTGCACGCCTCCTGACGGTATTTAAGGCCCAATTCCTTCGCAAAGCCGACGCACAGGTCGCTGATTTGCTTCGTATTTCCGCTGCCGTGGGGAACGGAGCAGAGCTTTTCAAAATAGTAGAATACCTTTTCCGGCTGGAGATTTGATAAGACCGCCATGATATCCTCCCGAATTTTCTTAGTTGATCTGCTTGCGGCGGCTCAGGTTCATCGTGCCGTCCTGCATGTCCTGAATGCTGTCGAGGCTCTTGCCCGTGCCCTCGGCCACGCACTGGATGGCGTTCTCGGCCACCATGGCGTGGATGCCGGTGCGGGCGGTGACGAGCTTATCAAAGCCGCGGACTAAGCTGCCGCCGCCGGTCATGACGATGCCGTTGTTCGAGATATCGGCCACGAGCTCGGGCGGGGTCTTTTCAAGCACGAGGTGGACCTCCTCCATGATGCGCTCGACGGGCTCTTCAAAGGCCTCGAGCATTTCCGCAGACGAGACGGAGATGAGCTCGGGAAGGCCCGTGATAAGGCTTCTGCCCTTGACCTCCATGGTCATTTCCTCTTCCGGCGGGAAGACGCAGCCGATCTGCATCTTCATCTGCTCGGCCGTGCGCTCGCCGACGAGCAGGTTGTGCTTGCGGCGCATATACTTGACGACGGCCTCGTTGAACTGGTCGCCCGCGATCTTGATGGAGGACGATTCGACGACGCCGGAGAGCGAAATGACCGCGATATCGGACGTACCGCCGCCGATGTCGATGATCATGTGGCCCTCGGGCTGGGTGATGTCGATGCCCGCACCGATGGCGGCGGCGACAGGCTCTTCAATGAGGTAGACGCGGCGCGCGCCAGCCTGAATGCCCGCGTCGATGACCGCGCGCTCCTCGACCTCGGTGATGCCGGAGGGAACGCAGATGATGATGCGCGGCTTGAAGAGCTGGAAGCCCATGACTTTATGCAGGAATTCCTTGATCATGCGCTCAGTGACCTCGTAGTCGGAGATGACGCCCTCGCGCAGGGGACGGATGGCGATGATGTTGCCCGGCGTGCGGCCCAGCATGGCCTGCGCATCCGCGCCGACCTTCAAGAGCTTGCCGGTGTTCTTGTCGAGCGCCACGACCGAGGGCTCGTTGAGCACGATGCCTTTATCCTTAATGTAGATCAGCACCGACGCGGTGCCCAGATCCATGCCGATGTCTTTGGTAAAAGAAAACATAGCGTGTTACCTCTTATTTTTCTGAAAACTAAAATGAGCGATGCTCATACTTTCCCATGATGTTTTTATTATAACGGCTCGAAATTGAGTTTGCAATAGCATTGTGCGCGATTTTCCGCACGGTATCAGGGGAAAATAAGGAAAAACATACCCCTGCGCCGCTGATTTTCGCGTCCGCAGACGCGAAACATTTGAATCGTTTTTACCCGCGGCGTGTACGTGGGTAAAAACACTTTGCGCGGAGCGCGTGTCGAACCTGTGAGGCACGAAGCGCAGCGAAACTTTCTCAAAAAAGAGGCGTCGTCTCTTTTTTGAAGACTTTAGTCTTCGTCCGCCGCGGCGAGGGTGGCGCAGATGACTTTTTCCGCGCCAGCTTCCCGTAAAACTCTCGCGGCTTCGCGGAGCGTGGCGCCAGTGGTGAGGATATCGTCGATGAGCAGAATGCGCTGACCCTTGATCTTGTCCTCATTGACGGCAACGTATGCGCCGACGACGTTTTTCTGCCGCTCCTCACGGGACGAAAGCGACGACTGCGCGACGTTGTCCTTCGTCTTTTGCAGCAGCGTTTCCGGCGCGACGCTCCAGTGGCGGCAGGTCTCGCGCGCCAAGAGATACGACTGGTCGTAGCCGCGCTCTTGTTTGCGCTTTTTCGACACGGGGACATAGGTAACCAAATCGAACTCTCCGCCGAAATGCTCGGCAACGGCCTGCGCTAAAACATCGCCAAAGCCCGTGCAGCGGCTCTGTCCCGCGTGGAATTTGTAGTTCAGCAGCGCCTCGCGCACGATGCCCTCGTACTTGAGCGGGGCAAGGCACGCGCCGATCTCCGCTCTCTCATGGAGCGGCGTTTTGCAGTAGGGGAGCGCCTTTTCGCACTCAGAACACACGCCGTGAACGCCGGGTTTTCCACAGAACGCGCAGCGCGGTGGAAAAAGTAAGGACGCGAGCGATTCCAAAAAGCTCATTTTTCCTCCCCACCCTTCCGAAGCCGCCACTTGAGGCCGCTGTACCGACGGCTGCGGCGGTCGTTCTCCGCCATTTTGTTCACGGCGGAATCGTCGCCGACGATGACGAGCAGCTCGCGCGCGCGGGTGATGGCGGTATAGAGCACGCCGCGCACCATCAGCGACGGCGCACACGGCGCGCCGATGAACACAACGCCGCGGTATTCGCTGCCCTGCGCCTTATGTACGGTCATGGCGTAGGCCATGTCGAGCTCTGCGAGCATGTCGGACGTGTAGGTCGCGGTGCGGTCGTCGAAGACGATCTCCAAAAGCTCGCCGCTCGGGTCGATCTTTGCGATCTTACCGACATCGCCGTTGAAGATGCCCGTGCCGGCGGTGCCGTCCTCCTTCTGCCAGACGACGTCGTAGTCGTTGCGCGTCTGCATGACGCGGTCGCCCTCGCGGAAGATGAGCTCGCCGAAGCGGCGCTCCTGTTTGCCGGGCTTCGGCGGGTTCAGCGCGGCCTGCAGGGCAAAGTTCAGCGACCGCGTCCCCGCGTCGCCGCGGCGCGTCGGGGTGAGCACCTGCAATTCGTCCGCGGGGATGCCCATCTTGTCGGGCAGCCTTGTTTTGCACAGCTCGACCACGGTCTCGACCAATCGCACGCTGTCGCGGCGGGGGAGAAAGAAAAAGTCGTTCGCCGCCGCGTTTTTGAGCTTGGGCGGCATGCCGGTGTTGACGAGGTGCGCGTTGCGCACGATCATCGACTGCTCGGCCTGACGGAAAATGTCGCGCAGGGCAACGGTCGCGATGCGCCCGCTGCGGATCAAATCGGAAAATACGTTCCCCGCGCCGACGCTCGGCAGCTGATCGGGGTCGCCGACGAGCACAAGGCGGCAGCCCGGACGCAGCGCCGCAAGCAGCGCACGCATGAGGGACAGATCAACCATCGAGGTCTCGTCCACAATGAGCGCATCGGCCTCGAGCGGTTCCTTTTCGCCTTTGGTGAACGTCACCTCGCCAGTCTGGTCGTTGAAGGTCATGCCGAGCATGCGGTGGATGGTCTGCGCGTCGCGGTCGCAGAGCTCGCCCATGCGCTTGGCGGCGCGGCCCGTGGGCGCGGCGAGCAGAACGCTCAATCCCATGCGCTCGAAGAGCGCGACGATGGCGCGCACGCTCGTCGTCTTGCCCGTGCCGGGACCGCCGGTCAGCAGCAGCAATTCTTCCTTTGCCGCGAGCTCGACAGCCTGACGCTGGAGCGGCGCGTACTGCACGCCCTGCTCGCGCTCGATTTCTTTGATGACGCGCTCGACGCCGCGCAGGGCGTCGGGCTTGTCCGCGAGCATCGCCTCGATGCGCGTGACAACGTAGGTCTCATCCTCCCACGACTGACGCAAATAGCAGGCCGTCACATTCGCGACGCCCTCCTGCACGATGCGGTGGATGGCGATGAGATCGTCGAGGCTTTTTTCCACCGCGTCGACATCGCAGTCCAAAAGCTGGGCCGTCGCGGCGAGGAGCTTTTCGCGCGGGAGGAAGACGTGTCCGCCCGCGTCGCGGTTGTGGGAGAGCTCGAATGTCAGCCCCGCCTCGGTGCGGAGCGACGCGTCGCCGCCAAAGCCCATGGAGAGCGCGATCTCGTCGCAGACGGAGAAGTCCACGCCGAACGCGCTGTCGGACAGTAAGTACGGGTTGCGCTCGAGCGCGGCCATGGCGTTTGCGCCAAAGCGGCGGTAGAGCGGCACGCTGAGCGCGGCGGGCAGGTCGTAATGCGCCAGAAATTCCATCACGCGGCGAAGGCCCATCTGCTCGTTGAACGCCGCGGAGATCTCCTGCGCGCGGCGGGCGGTCATGCCCTTGATGGCCGTGAGCTTTTCCGGCTCGGATTCAAGCACCTGCAGCGTCTCGATGCCAAATCTGGCGACGAGCTTTTCCGCCGTCGCGGGGCCGACGCCGCGCACGATGCCGGAAGCGAGGTAGTTTAAAATCTCCGTCTCGTTCGACGGCAGGTACCGCTCGACCTCGCTCGCGGAAAACTGCTCGCCGTACTGCGGGTGGGAGGAAAACGAGCCGGTCGC
>OLVW01001228.1_pt1 | contig 22855 bp, 23 predicted proteins | sample 1673301 | NCBI WGS metagenome assembly OLVW01 (sample SAMEA3178941, study PRJEB25190) | human gut metagenome
TAAAAAGTGTACTTTTTCCTACATTTGGAAGTCCAACGATACCTAATTTCATTTTTTCTATTTCCTCCTATAAATCCTTTGATTTCAAGGGATTTCAGCATACTTATTTTTGCAAGTGGGCCATTTAGTGGGCCATTACATTGCCATAAGTGCTTCTGCTACCAAGTCCATTTCTTTTTTCTTTTCTTCCTCGGTAGTATGAACATATAAGTTCATTGTAATTCCAATATTCGAATGGCCCAGTAACATCTGAAGTGTTTTCGGTTTCATTCCTGCTTCAATACATCTGGTAGCAAAAGTATGTCTCAAGATATGCATCGAAAATCTTGGAATTTTTGCTTTGTCACAGATTTTAAACAGCGCTGTATCATATGTACTGTTCTTGACAGGTGTTCCTTTTCGACACAGAAACACAAATTCTTCCCATTCTGTTGAAATTTCTGAAATCCTCTTATTCTTTTCTTTTTGTTTTTTTAGTATAGAAACCGCTTCTTCTGTTAAGGGTATCGTACGGTAACCTGATTTACTCTTTGGTTCTCCGATACGCCACTCCTTTGCACTGTAACGATATTCCATACTTCTGCGAATCTGAATTGTTTTGGATTTAAAATCGACATCTCCCCATTTCAATCCTACCAATTCGCCTGTTCGCAATCCGGTTTGTAGTATAAAACGATACTGATTTTCATAGCTTTGATTTTCTGCATATTGTAAAAATGTTTTTTGTATGTCTCTTGTTAAAGCAACCTTCTTCTCAGAAGGCTTTCCCATATCACTTTTCACAGATTTTTTACAGGGATTGCTACGCAAGACTTCATTCTCTTTTGCATACTCAAACATATTGTATAATGCAATTCTTGCCTGATAAATTGTAGATGTGCGATACCCCTGATCTGCCATATCATAAAATATTTTCTGACATTGAAGTGGTTTCACGTCTGATAGTGTCATCTTCCCAATTACCGGTTTAATATTTTTAATATATCTCTCCGTATAATTGCGAACAGTATTTGAACGGACTGTTTTCTTTTTTATCCCAATCCAATAATCAAACCATTGATCGACCAGCATATCTGATGGCATTGAAATATCACTGTGTTCATCCACATAAGTCGCATCAGCAATCCATGCTCTGCACTCTTGCAGCTTTTTGAATCGTTTATGTTTTCTCTTTCCAAACCGATCTACAAATCTGGCTGAGTATAATCCCGTACTTTCCTGGGATATTCCCTTGCCAAGTTCTTTGCCTTTTAAATCTTTTCCCATATTTCAGCTCCTCTCATAAGAAGCCCTAATACAGTACCTTGTATTATACCATAGCATCTTATTTTTGTGAATATTCATTTTCATCTCATCTCCTGCCCCATCTCCTGTCAATCATTTATATTTCCACACTTTCCGAAATGAATTTTTCAAATTCTTTTCTCTTTACAAGTTTTTTCGTGCCTACGTAAAGCACAAACGGACATCTCGGTTCTTTCAAAAGACCACTTATTCTGTTTTGTCCAATATTACTGTATTCTGCTGCCTCTTCAATTGTAAGAGCCACTTTTTCACATATCGCAACATGTTGTTTGCTCATAAAATCCTTCCCTTATTATTTAACGTGCGTAGCATACACTTCTATCCGCAATACACACGATCATTCTTTGTATTCAACAACGTTTTCTGACCCAGAGCGGCCGCCCCGTGCGCGAAATTCTCGTGGCGCAGGATGTGGGCGACTTCCTCATGGAGGACGGATGGGTGCTCGCCATGCTGGATAACCGCCGCGTGGAGCTGGGCCGTATCGCCCCGTCTGAGCTGACCGAGTTCGTCTATCAGATTGGCTCGTTCAACTTCAAGGGCCGCGTGCTGCCCATTCTCGTTTCCGACGGCACCTATGAGGACGAGAACGGCCGCGACACTGCCTATGTGCCTGCCGGTACGGTCATCGCCATTGCGCCCAACGTGGGCCGCGGCCTGTACGGCGCCGTGACGCAGATGGAGAACGACGGCCACTTCCACACCTATGCCAATAAGCGCGTCCCGCAGCACATCTTCACCATCCGTCCGCCTGCCCGCGAGACGCAGCTTTCCTGCCGCCCGCTGTTCGTTCCCAACCGCATCAACCCGTGGCGCGTGGCGAAGAACGTCCTCGGCTGAGAAAGGAGCGGAACATGATCAGAATGATTTCCGGCTCCACTCGCATCGGCAAGCGCATCTATACCCCCGTTGATGGCTGCTTTGAAGCCGCACCGGAGGTGGAGGAACGCCTTGTCGCACAGAAGGTTGCCGTCTTTGTGCCGGAGGAGCACGCAGAGGACGTTGCAACGCCGCCTGCGGGCTCGGACGAGAATCAGGCGGGCGACGACACCACCACGCTCAACGACGCCGCAGAGGGCGAGGAAGCGGGCTATCTCGACCCTGAACAGCTCTCGGCGCTGACCTGCGACAAGCTCCGCGCTCTGGCCGAGGATATGGGCATCAGTACCGGCAAGCTCAAGACTAAGGCGCAGCTCATTGACGCAATCATTTCAAAGCTGGTTGTTCCTGGCAATGACGCGCTGCCTACGATCAGTGCGGAGCCACCGGTGGTATGAGCCGGTTTAAGAACATGGCGTTGGCAGATAACGACCGAGTGTTTCTGAATCTCAATGAGTATGGGGACAAGCGCACAGTCATTTATGACGGCGTCACTTATTCGGACGTGCCAATTGTTCTGTCTGGGATAAAGGAGCGGGAGCGGGATCGGCGTCAACTGGTGTCCGACCATGTTCAAGGACTTTACCTTGTGTCATCCGTCCTGCATTGCTCTATTCGGTCGCTCGGTGGCAACCGGCCAGAAAAAGGCCAGCGCATCAAAATCAATGATCAGGAGGGCGGCGGCGGCTTCTTCCGCGAATTCTACATCGCCGCCTCTGTGTGTGAGTTAGGCATGCTGCGCGTTGAGCTGGAGGCGATGGACGAATGAGCCTGATTCGCGTAGAACAGGTTGGCAGCAATATAACGCTGGAACGAGCGGAAAAACTGCTGGCCGGAATTCCGGACGGGATGACCCGCGCTGTTAAATCGTCAATGACCCGTGCGGTGTCACACCTTCGCACGAACAGCTCCAGGGAAATCCGAAAGGTCTATGCGATTTCTGACGGGGCATTGCGATCTGAGCAAACCATCAGGACTAAGTATTCCTATCATCCTGGCGAAGGTGTATCAGCACAGGTGCTGTTCTCTGGCTGCAAAATCCCGTTATACCGATATAGCGGAACAACGCCGCAACAGCCAACACCAGACAAATCCGGCCAAGTTGCGGTGGTAATCCAAGGGCACTGGCGTCGCTCCTATCCCGGCGTCAGCGCCGCCAGCCATCAGCTTGCAGGCACGTCTCCCGTGCGCTTTGATAACGGTTTTGTTGCTCAAATGAAATCTGGTCACACCGGAATATTTGAGCGAACCGGAGGAATGACGGCCAATGGGAGCGACGCCATCAAGGAAATCATGGGCAGTTCCGTCCCGCAGATGCTTGGGAAAGAAGAAGTGCAGGAATCACTTGTGAACGGTGCGATGCAGAAGTTTGACGAACGTCTTGACCACGAAGTCGCCGCCATATTGAACGGTTGGAGGTGAGACTATGACGCTTGTAAATCTGTTAGAGCAGCTCAAGGCAGTTACGGACGATGCGGTAAAGGACCTGCTGCTTCCTGTACGCGCGCAAAAAGGTGATACCATCGCCGCGGATCGTCCGGCCACCGTATACAAGATGCGGTTGCCGGATAGCACATCGGCGTTCAAAAAGGCACCGTATATCATCCACCAGGTCGTCACCAGCAAAGACGTACAGCTCTCTGGACAATTAGAGTCCGGGATTGCCGTTGTTCGTTCCATATTTTGCGTGTGCTGCGACGATGAACAGGTGGGCGCGTTGAACCTGCTTAACCTGATGGAACGTTTGCGCATTCGGCTGTTGCAAGATGTTGTGATAGGCGATCAGTACGAACTGGACCTGACGGCCGGCGTGGAGACACTGGTCTATCCCGAAAACACGGCCCCTTATTTTGCTGGAGAAATGTCCACAACATGGAAAATGCCATCTGTTGAAAGGAAGTGGCGTGAATGGCTGTAAGAGCCAAGGATAAAAACACAGACGCATTTTGTGCGTACATTGGACCAAGCGTGCGCGGCGTAATCCAGCACGGGTCAATCTTCGAGGGCAATAAGCGAGACGTTATCAAAAGCGATGCAGTGCGTAGCGCGGTTGAACGGTATGCCGAAATTGCCGATTTGATTGTCTCCGGAGACATGTTGGCCGAGGCCCGTATCAAAGTTAATGCTCCCGGCAGTCTGCTCGCGCAAAGACGCAGAGCGCTGCTGGCAAAAATGAAGGAGGATAAAACGTGGTAAATCACGGCATTTACGTAGGCCGTGGGGAGCCGAGTACCAGCATCCCCACTGCCGCTGAGAGCGGAATCCCGTTTGTAATCGGCGCTGCACCGGTGCATATGGCATCTGCGCCGGCAAAAACCGGCGTCCCGGTGCTGTGCGAGAGCTGGGAGGACGTTGAAGCGAAGCTTGGTTACTCTGATGACTGGGACAGCTTCAACCTCAGCGAATTCGCTTATGCATATTTCAAGCTCTACGGCTGCAAGCCGGTTGTATTCTGCAACCTGTTTGACCCTGCAACTATGAAAACTGCCGTCACTGCGGCTGACAAGGACGTAACCGACCATCAGGTCGTGCTCCCCGGCGAAGCCATTAAGGATAGTGGCTTGACCGTCAAGGCATCCGGCGGCACTGGCGCGGCCTATGTTGCCGGCACGGACTATGAGACCTACTACGTAGATGGCAAGCTTATTATTGAGGTGCTCGAAGATGGCGCGTGCTACGATGCGACCTCGCTGTCCGTGGCATACAACAAGGTCGCTCCGACGCAGCTTACCGCTGCAAAGGTTGCGGCAGGACTGGAGAACACAGAGCTGTGTATGTCTGCAACCGGTCACGCTCCTGACCTGCTGTGCTCTCCTGGCTACTCTGGCGACAGTGCTGTTGCTGCAGCAATGGCGCTCAAGGCAAGCGGCATCAACGGAATGTTCCATGCAAAGGCGCTGGTAGACATCGCCGCAGATTCCACCGGGGCTACCACGCTGGACAATGCAATCACCTATAAGCAGGCGAATCTCGCGGACAAGAACGAGATCGTCTGCTGGCCCATGGTGATGAAGGACGGTCGCAAGTACCATATGTCCACCCATCTGGCTGGCGTGATGGCGCAGACGGATAGCGGGAACGATGGCTGCCCGTATGAAAGCCCGTCCAGCAAAGCAATGGCCTGCGATGCAATGGTCCTTAAGGACGGCACGGAAGTGCTGCTCTCGCAGCCGCAGGCGAACAAGCTGAACGCACAGGGCGTTGTGACCGGCCTTGCCATCCTCGGCAGTCTGGTCGTGTGGGGCAACTATACGGCCTGCTATCCCAACAGCAAAGCAACAGAGGAGTACTTCATCCCCTGCGCTCGCGTATTCGACTGGGTTGGCAACACACTGGTGCGCACATTCTGGGCCTATTTGGATGCTCCGGTCAGCCGTCGGCTGATTGATACTGTGGTTGATGCCGCCAACATCTGGCTCAATGGGCTGGTTGGTGCCGGTTATCTGTACGGCGCGCGCGTCGAAGCCCCTGCCGACGAGAACACGGTTGAAAATCTGCTCGCTGGCATCATCAAGGTGCATATCTACATTGCGTCTCCCAGCCCGGCGCAGGAAATCGATGTCACTCTGGAGTACGATTCTAGCTACGTTTCCGCGGCTATGCAGATGTGAAGGAGGAGAATCCCGTGAAGATTCAGGAAACCGTTATCAACTTCGCTGTGTACGAAGATAAAACCGAATTTATGGGTATTGCCTCTGTGCAGCTGCCCGATCTGACCGCACTGTCTCAGCAGATTTCCGGAGCGGGCATCGCTGGTAACATCGAAGCCATCATCCCTGGCCACTTTGAGGCCATGACCTGCACGATCAACTTCCGCACGACTACCACCGCTGCGCTGAAGCTGTCCGAGCCTCGGCGCCACAACCTCGACATCCGTGTTGCGAATCAGGTCGAGGACACTGTTGCCGGTAAGGTCGCAGCACAGAGTGTCAAACACGTTCTTGTAGTGCTGCCCAAGAAGGACGGCGGCGGTACGCTTGCCCCTGCTTCTGCTGCTGATGCTTCCGGCGAATACGCCGTGCGCTATTGGGCTACCTATGTGGACGGCCAGAAGATCCGCGAGATTGATCCCATGAATAGCATTTGCATTATCAATGGTGTCGATTATCTGGCCGATGTTCGCAAAGCTCTCGGCAAGTAATCATTTACTACTTACTACACTCCCCGGACGCAATGCGCCGGGGAGTATTTTGAAGTTTAAAAAGGAGAATTCTCATGAGTGATATTTTTTCTGTGAAGGAAGAGACCCCGGCTGCGTATGCTCTCAAGTTCAAAAAGCCTTTTGAGTATGATGGCCAGAGTTATACGGAGCTGGCGTTTAACTGGGATGCTCTTACCGGCGAAGATTCGCTGGCCATTGAAGCCGAACTGCAGGCCATGGGCAAATTCATTGTCAGCCCCGCATTCAGCGGCGAATACCTGGTACGCATGGCTGCCAAAGCATGCACCATTCCCGTTGGGCAGGATCTGCTCCGCGCGTTGCCGATTTCCGACTACAACCGCATTCGGAGTGCAGCGCGTTCTTTTTTGCTGAGCACGGAGCAGTAACTGGCGACGGCGGATCATGGCTCCGGCGGCAGTGCATGACGCTGTCGCGCAATTATAACACCCCCATTCCATACTGGCTTTCCCTCAACTTTCGCTCTTTGGCGGCGTGGATTCAGGAAAGCAATAGCATGGTGCAGGAAACGGCCGAGGCCCAGAAGAAACAGCAGAAGTAAGAAGGATGTGAGAACATGGCCAATCGCAAAGAATATGAGATGCTATTTCGCCTTGGCGCGCAAATGAACGGCGAATTCGCTAGAACCTTCCGTATGGCGCAGAGTGAGATTTCCACAATGCAAAAGGAGATTCAGGCGCTTGGCCGAACACAAGCCGATATTTCTGCCTACCAGAAACAGCAGGCTGCTGTTGATGGCACGAAGAAAAAGCTGGAAGTGCTGCAGCAACAGTATGACAATATCCAGAAGGAAATCTCTGAGACTGGAACTTATTCATCCGACTTGGAGAATAAGTTGCTGTCGAAACAGCTACAGATCGACAAAACATCTGCCTCGCTGGAAAAACAGACTGTAAGGTTGAACGAGCTAGGTGAATCGCTGCACGAGGCCGGTGTAGACACGGATGACCTTACTAACAGCTCAGAGCGACTTGCCGGCGAAATTGACACACTGAAGCAAAGGCAGGAGGAGGCAGCCGATAAAGCTGTCACCTTTGGCAGTAAGGCCGAACAAGCGTTGAACAAAGTGCACGAGGCTATTGTGGCCGCAGGCATCGCCGTCGCCCTGAAAGAGATCTACGAATACTTCGCCAGCTGTGCGCAGGCATCGATGGACTTTGAGAGCGCCATTACCGGCGTCGCCAAGACCACAGACCTCACAGACGAGGAACTGGCGGCAATGTCGGATTCCATCAAGGCGCTGTCCACGGAGATCCCCGCCACCACAGAGGAGATCGCGGCGGTAGCCGAAGCCGCGGGGCAGCTCGGCATCCAAAAGGACGCCCTGCTGAACTTCACCGAGATCATGACCATGCTTGGCACTGCCACCAACATGACAGCTGACGAGGCAGCAACCGCCCTTGCGCGCTTCGCCAACATTACCGGCATGGCAACGGACAATTACGGACGGCTCGGCTCTGTCATCGTTGACCTTGGCAACAACTTCGCCACGACGGAATCCGAGATCGTGGCGATGGGTACGCGCCTGGCGTCGGCGGGCAAGCTGGCCGGACTGACCGAGCCGGAGATCATGGCTCTGGCGGCGGCGATGTCCTCTGTCGGCATCGAAGCCGAGGCGGGCGGTACCGCCATGACTCAGACGCTCAACGCCATTGAAAAGGCCGTTGCAAAGGGCGGGGACGACCTCGCGGAGTTCGCCCGTATCGCGGGTATGTCCTCCGAAGAATTTTCTTCTGCGTGGAAGAACGACGCCATGAGCGCCCTGACTTCCTTCATCGGCGGGCTCGGCAAGCTGGACGAGCAGGGCAAGAGCACCGTCCTCGTGCTGGAAGGCCTGGGTCTGACCGGCATCCGGCAGAGCAATATGCTCAAAGCCCTGGGTCTTGCCGCAGACCAGATGACCGGTGCGGTGAACACTGCAAACACTGCTTGGCAGCAGAATACCGCCCTCACCAACGAGGCCAACAAGCGCTACGCCACCGCGCAGAGCCGGTTGACCATGATGCAGAATGCGTATAACAATCTTAAGGTGGCCATCGGAGATGCCTACACCCCCGCACTCAGCAAGGCGTATAGCGTCGGCGCAAAGATGCTGAATGGCATCACAGCGTTCATACAAGCAAACCCTGCATTGGTCAACGCTGTTACTGCTTTTGTTGGCGTCATTGGTGCAGTAATCGCGGCGCTGGCCGCTTATGCTCTGGCTGCAAAGGTGGCTGCGGCTGCAAGCGCGCTCCTGTCGGCAGCGATTCCGGGTGTCAACGTCATTATGGGTGTTACTGCTGCTGTGGCTGCGATCACAGCCGGCATAGTTGCTTTGGCCACGGCATCGGCCAATAACGCGGTTCCCAGCGTGAAGGAACTGACAGAGGCTGCTCGCGGCATGCGGGAGGCGATGGATGATACCAAGGCAACCTATGAGGAAACTGTGGCATCTACCCTGGCCGCGGCCAGCGTTGCAGATACCTATATCAGTAAGCTGGAAGAGATGGGCGATTACGCCAGTCTTTCCGCCGAGGAGCAGCAGCAGTACCACAACACCCTCGCGCTGCTCTGTCAGGTCGTCCCTGATTTGGCAGACTCCATCGACCTCGAAACTGATTCCATTACCGGTGGAACGGAAGCACTACGCGCTAACACAGAAGCGTGGCGGCAAAACGCCATGCAGCAAGCCTATCAAGATCAGCTCACAGAACTGTATTCCCAGTATTCTGCCGTGCTAATCGAATCCGAAGAAAACAGCATCGGTCTCACCAAGGCGCAGTATAGCTTGGCAGCTGCACAGCAGAAGCTGTCCGATACTTATGCCCGCATGGACGAACTGTGGGCGGACGCACAGCAGCAGGCAAACGAATACTATGATAAATATGGCCTTTACGCCGATGCGACGGCTTTTCTATCGCAAGAATACTATGATTTGCAGAATTCTATAGACGACACTAACAGCGAAATACAGGCAGCCGATAGTGCCATCAAGAATTACAGCAAAGCAATAGAAGAAGACTCGGACTCTGTTGCTAAGGCAAAAGAGGAAATATCGCTCGCTGAAGAAGCGGTGCAAAATCTGACCAGCGCCATGAATGATGGTGCAAATACGTCCGAGGAAGCCGCCGCCCAGAGCAGCGAGTTCGAAGCTGCAATCTCCAATGTTCGAGAAAAAATCAATGCACTCGCTGAGTCGTACAACGAAGCGTACGGTGCGGCATACGAGAGCATAACCGGCCAGTACCAGCTTTGGGATGAGGCTGCAGCGGTTGTTGCAACCAGTGCTGGCAGCATCAATTCGGCGCTGGAGAGCCAGATCACATACTGGCAGGACTACAATGCCAATCTACAATCCCTGACCGAGCGCAGTGCTGACATCGAAGGGCTGAGCGATATGATCGCCAGCTTTGCTGATGGCAGCACAGACAGCGTTAACGCGATCGCCGGGATGGCAGGCGCTACAGATGAACAACTAGCAGCCATGGTTGCCAACTGGAGAGCGTTGCAACAGGAGCAGCAGAACGCGGCCGGAAGTGTGGCGGATCTCAAGACCGATTTTACGGCCGCCATGGACGAACTGCAAACAGCTCTTGCCGACGACATCGAGGCGATGGATATGTGCGATGAGGCAAAAGAAAGCGCGCAGGCCACTGTTCAGGGGTTTATCGACGGCGCAGTCGGCATGTTGCCACAGGTGCAGACTGCATATCAGCAGCTCGCCGACACCGCAACAGCCGCGCTGTCCTCAGCGTCTTATGGCGGCGCAGCTCCACGCGAAGTCAGCGGAAACGCAACTGGCACAACGAGCGCAGAAGATATATTCATCGCGGGTGAGAATGGTCCTGAATTGATTGTCGGCCATCGTGGGGCATCTGTATTCCCTGCGCAGGAGACACAGCGCATAATTGAGGCCCTCCCTCGCCCTGGCGGATCGGACGGCAATGTGGTAGAGGTGCGATTCGCGCCGGTGTACTACCTCGATGGGGTTTCCAATCCAGCCGACATAGAAGAGATTCTGCGTAGTCATGATGACGATATGCGAGACTATATCCTGCAGGTGCTTGCCGAGGCTGGTATCGATGCAGACAGGAGGGCGTATGTATGAGCAAGGCCTATACCACAGTACAAGGCGATATGTGGGACGGTATTGCCTACGGCAAGATGGGCAGCGTCTCTTATACGGACAAGCTGATTCGTGCCAATCAGGAGCACGCGGGGTACTACATACTGCCTGCCGGGGTGATTCTCATACTGCCGGACGTTGATACAACTTCTGATGATTTGTCGGCGCTCCCGCCTTGGAAGAAGGTGGCCGGATGAGCAGCGCAAATCTCGCCCGGCGCACTGCTGTCGATGTGGCTTTTGCCGGCGTCAACATCACGCAGTCTATGCAGCCCTATTTGCTGTCTTTGACCTATACGGACAATGAAGAGGATGAATCGGACGATCTGCAAATCAAGCTGCAGGATCGTGAGGGCCTTTGGCTCTGCCGATGGCTGAACGACATGGTGCAGGCGGCTGCTACATCCTCTGACACAACTACCACCGAAAGCGTCAGCGGGGCGGCGACCTCTTATCGGGTCACCGCGTCAATCGGCTTAAATGTGCGCTCCGGACCCGGGATAGGTTATGCCAAGCTTGGCGCGTTGGCGTATGGTACGACGGTGTCAGTATCGTCTATCGCCGGCGGATGGGCCGCAATACAGTATAGCGGGCAAACTGCTTATGTCAGCGCGACATATTTGGAGCAAACCGAATCCGTTCAGACGGGCGGCGCGGCGGAAGCATCTACCACATCCGGCTTGAAAATCCGTGCAGGCATTGTTCGCGCGAACTGGAATGGGGACGGTACCGACAAAGTACTGGATTGCGGTCAATTCGAGTTGGACACCATCGATGCTTCCGGCCCTCCGGCCACTGTGACAATTAAGGCAATCGCCCTCCCGTTTGACGGGCAAATCCGGCAGACCAAGCGCTCGCAAGCGTGGGAATCTTATACGCTGTCTGGAATTGCCCGCGAGATGGCGGCGCGAAATGGGCTTGCGTGTCTGTTTGAATCTGCTGATGATCCGTATTATGACCGCGTGGAGCAGGTGCAAAGCAGCGATATCGCGTTCCTGTCAACACTGTGCCATAACGCAGGCGTAAGCCTCAAGGCAACCTCAAATATTCTCGTACTGTTCGAACAATCCAGCTATGAGGCGAAATCGCCAATCAAAACGATTTCCCGCGGGTGCGGTTACACGAAGTATAAGCTGTCTGTCGGAAAATCTGACACGCAGTACGCTTCTTGCCGCGTCTCCTACGCTGCTGATGGCAGATGCATTGAGGCGACTGCCTACATTGAGGATTACAAGGAATCCGAAAAGAATCAGCAGCTTGAAATTACGGCCAGAGTTTCCGGCGTGGCCGAGGCGAAAGCTCTGGCGGAAAAGCAACTCCGGCTCCATAACAAATATGCTAGAACATGCAGTTTCACCTTTCCAGGAGACCCGGAACTACTTGCCGGGGTGACGGTGTTGCTCGACGGCTGGGGCGCATTTGATGGTAAGTATATTGTAAAGCAGTCAAAGCACAGTGTGAGCAGCGCGGGGTACACTACGGCAGTGATGCTGCGGCGCGTGCTGGAGGGCTACTAATGGATAAAATCGTAAGAGTTGGAACGGTAACGGCTGTTGATGGACGCAAGGCCCGTGTGCTATACCGCGATCTGGGCTTCACGTCCGGCTGGTTGACGGTCCTGCGGCACGGGACAACGGATATTTGGATGCCAGATATTAACGATACCGTAGTTGTGCTCTATCTCCCGTACTTCAACGCGGATGGCTACATTTTGGGGGTGCTGTGATGCAAATCGGCTGCTTGGGGGATATTGCGTTTCAGGTGTCTGCTGACACGGTGCGCACAATTTCGGCTATGACATGGTCCGGCAGCGCGAACTACTCCACGCATTCCCGCCATTTGACCGACGCACTGGTGGAGTTCACCGGACTGGCTCCTGATGCTATTTCGTTCGACGTTACCTTGTCCGCATATTGGGGGGTGTCGCCCATGGCGGATATCGTGAAGATATGGGACTACGAGCGCTCGGGCCGGGCGCTGCCGCTTGTGCTTGGGTCAAAGGCCTATGGAAAATACCGATGGGTTATCAACTCCCACAAGATCAAAATGCAGACATTTGATGGGCACGGGAATCTGACCAGCGCAACGGTGTCGCTCAGCCTTACCGAATACACAGAGAGGTGATTGTATGACCTATACGGTAAAGGCAGGTACGGCAGCAGTCAAACTAAATGAGACAGACACGGTAAAGTCCGTTCTCCAGAATATTGCAATCATTCTTCGGACGCGACGTGGCTCTTGCCCGTTATATCGGGAGTTCGGTCTTCCGATGGAATTTCTCGATCGTCCACAGCCCGTCGCAAAAACCATGGCGATCGCAGAAATCAAAGAGGTTGTCGAGACGTTTGAGCCACGTGCTACGGTTGAAGATATATCATTTGAAGAAGATGCCGGCACGCCCGGCGTCTTAATCCCCATCGTGGAGGTGAGCATCAATGCGTAGCGATTACGCTTTTATCGAGACGGATACTGCGGCGCTTGTGACCGCCATAATCGCGGCCTATGAAAAAATGACCGGCACTACGGTACAACCAGCAAGTCCGGAACGCCTGTTTATTCTGTGGGTGGCCGATATTATTGTGCAGACGCGCGTAGCAATCAACTATGCCGCCAACCAAAATATCCCCAGCCGCGCAGTCGGGGGAAACTTGGATGCGCTGGCAGAACTCTTTTACACGCAGCTGCGCCCCTCGGCCAAGGCCGCAACTTGCACGATGCGATTCTCCATATCGGCACCGCAAGAATCTGCCATTTTGATTCCCGCTGGGACTCGCGTGACAGACGTGGCCAATACGCTGATCTGGGAAACGACGGCGGATGTGTATATCCCAATCGGCAGCACCACGGCAGACGTTTCCATGCGATGCCAGACGGCCGGAACGGTCGGGAACGGCTATCTGGCCGGGCAGCTTAACACCGTGGTCGATGTATTCCCGTACTACGTTAGCTGTTCCAATATCACAGTTGCAGACGGCGGCGCGAATGCCGCGACTGATGCCGAATTTTTTGAGCTGCTGAAAGCGTCGGAGGACGCATACTCCACGGCAGGCCCAATAGGGGCCTATGTATATTGGGCAAAGTCCGTATCTACGGAGATTGCGGACGTCAAGGCCATCCGCCCGAAACGGCATATTGTGAAAACAATTCCTGTCTATAGTGGACACGCATTCCTCGGCGGAGACAATCTGACCGCGAGCAGCCTTGTTGTGGCTGCGGCTGGGAGCAGCGTTAAGGCCGCCATAACCACCGACTACACGGTAAGCTATGCGGACGGGCTGTTGGATATCACAATCAAGGCAGATGGCGCGCTTGCGTCCGTTACGCAGCTCGACATTTCCATCACCGGCGACGGAGCGGGCCATGTGGATATCTATGCTTTGATGGACGACGGCACAATCGCCACCGATACGGTTAAAGCACTGATTTTAGACGCATGCAACGATGATAAAGTGCGCCCTCTGACCGATCTTGTCAGCGTAAAGGATCCTACGCAGGTGAACTACAACATTGCGCTTACCTATTACATCCCGAGCGACACAACGGTGTCTGCTGCCGAAATCAAAACGCAGGTTGATGCAGCCGTTGCGGACTATGCCAAATGGCAGTGTGCAAAGCTTGGCCGTGACATCAATCCGTCCAAACTCGTTTCCTTGCTGATGCAGACCGGTGTTAAGCGCGTCGCCGTGACATCGCCGGTGTTCACGCAGCTGTCAGACGGCAGCGACCACAGCACGCCACAGGTCGCGAAGCTTGTCAACACGACCGTCACAAGCGGAGGTTATGAGGATGAGTAAGCACGGCCTCAACGCGGACAATTTCCTTCGCGCGCTCCCCGAAGTGCTGCAAGACGACCCCGGAATACAGGCGCTTGCCTCGGCTATTGCCAGTGAATTGGAGACACTTGCGCAGAAGGTGCAGCTTGCCGAGATTTATACCCACATTGAAGATTTGGACGAAACGATGCTGGACGCACTGGCGGCGGACTTTAAGGTTGATTGGTGGAGGCCCGATGCTCCGGTTTCCGAAAAGCGCGCTGCACTGAAAGCTAGTTGGTATATCCACAAGCATCTTGGCACAAAGTCCGCAATCGAAACTGCTGTTGCGGACTATCTTGGCGACGGCAAAGTAGAAGAGTGGTTTGAGTACGGCGGAGAGCCGTATCATTTCCGCGTTTCATCCAAAAACAATGCTAACATCGTGGCTCAGTACGATTCCTTTGTGGCGGTTTTGGATGTTGTCAAACGCTGTAGCGCCGTGCTGGATCACATCTCTGCGTTGCTAGCTCACTCGCAAAAAATTTATGTAGGTATGGCTATGAAGGTTGCAAAAACCGTGTCTATAACATGCGATCCGGTAGATGTATCGGATGTTACGCTACTTACCGATGAAGATGGTGTGCCGCTGCTGGATGAAAGCGGAAATATGCTCACCACATAAGGAGAATTCATAATGACTTTGCAACTCACAAATGCCGGGCTGAATGCACTGCTTCGAGCAATGTCCGGCGATAAAATCATATTCTCTAGTGTGAAGATTGGCAATGGCGATCCACAGGACGTTAGCTCTGCCACTGATCTCGGCAATCCGCTAAAAACGCTCACAATTACCAAGATCACAGTCAACAGTAACAATGCAACTCTTGAGACGAGCTTTAATAACTCCGATGTTGAGGCGGGCTTCCGGCTGAAAGAGGTTGGCATTTTTGCTCAGAATCAGGATGATGCCACCGAAGAGGTTCTGTACGCCTACGGCACAGAGCCAGAAGCAACTGCTGACTATATTGCGGCCAGCTCCGGATCCATCCTCGAAACGCAGATGGAGTTTTCAATTTTCGTTGGCAATGCCGAGAACATTTCGGCCATCATCAACGAATCGCTGGCGTATGCCACTAAGGCGGCATTCGATGCACACATCAAGGATAAAACGAATCCACACGGTGTTACCAAAGCGCAGGTCGGGCTTGGCAACGTGCCGAACGCTAGCACGAACGACCAAACGCCCACCTACTCAGAGGCTTCAAAACTTGTCGATTTGTCATCGGGTGAAAAAATGTCCGTCGCGTTCGGCAAAATTAAAAAGGCCGTCGCTACGTTGATTGCGCATATTAAAAACCAGGACAATCCGCACAATGTTACAGCCGCTCAGGCAGGCGCGGCCGCAACGGATCATAAGCACTCTACCTCGGATATTACCAGCGGCACACTAGGCATCGCACGTGGCGGTACCGGGAAAAGCTCATGGCCGTCCAACCAACTGCTATACGCACAGTCCAGTAGCGCTCTTGGGGCTTTGCCGCAGTCACCGTATTCAGGCGGAATTTTGCGGCAAAAAAAGAGCGGAGCTCCTTACTGGGGGCCTGTGGCTATCACTGGGCGCTATGTTGGAACCGGCAAGTATGGGTCAGACAACCCCAATACTCTGGCATTTGAGGACGCAGATGACATTCCTAACATTATTGTTATTTCCGCCTTGAACCGCAAAGTCGTTACTCTCGCCGTTCTATTCCCATTTTCCGGTCGCGGCTTCGCTTTTGGTGATACGGATGGTAACGGTTCCCCAGCCTATCGGCTGGACATTAGCATCAGCGGTAAGAATGTTTCGTGGTATTCCATTAAAAAGCCAGCGACGCAGGCAAACAATTACAATGAGACTTATGTGTGGTATGCCCTTTGCAAATAAGGAGGTGACAGCATGGCTCTGAGCAGCAAGAAAATTACGGAAGTTGAGCAGATTGAGCAGCTTCTGAATACCGAAGATGTCTATGTTAAGCAAGGTGACACCTTCCGTAGAATCCCGCTTTCTGTATTTTTCTCGGAACTCTGGGATGGCCGTACGGACAACGAGGGTACCGCGTATCCAAAGATTGGAGACTACATCCGGCATATCGAAGAATCCCTCGCAACGATTAAACCGGATGCGGATCTCTCAAACCTTTGCCTCAAGGAGATTGATGGCGTGCTGTATCTTTATGACAGCATCAAGGAGGAACCCATCGGGGACGGCTGGACGATCACTGGCGGTGGCGGTGGGAGCTTCGGCTCGACTATGCGTCTTGTAAACCGCATGACATCCCGCGCGCTCACGATCAACGACAGCATCGAAAACTATCCGCTCATGTATTCGTGGACGTCCACGGACGATGCGGATAATACGCCTACTGGCGATGGCTCGGCAACGTGGCAGGTCGGCAGCACCGTCGTTGCGAGAGAGACGGTGCATCAGGGCAACAACAGCTTTGATGTCCGGCAGTATCTGACCAACGGCGTGGAGAACGCCATCAAGCTCACCATCGAAGATGCCTATGGGAATTCCCGTAGCATGACGTGGACGGTTATGGTAGCTTCCTATGGGCTGACATGGAACATGGACGAAATCAGCGCACACGGTACCAACTCTGTTCCGCTGCGGCTCGTACCGACTGGCTCTGGCACAAAGGTGCTGAAAATCAGCGTCGACGGTACGGAAGTATACAGCGAGAGTATTACCACAACTGGGCGCACGGTGTCCGTCACAATTGACGCTCAGGCACACGGTGCGCATACGGTTAAGGCGTGGCTTGAGATTTCCTCTGGCGGTTCCACAATCACAACAGACCCGCTGGTGCATGTCGGCATCTGGACTGCGGCAGGAAACACTACGCCGGTAATTGCTGTGCTGGACAGCGCGCCCACAGCCAAGCAATACGAAACCATTGCAATCAAGTGGATGTTGTACGACCCGGCGAATGAGACAGCAACCGCACAGCTCCGCGTGGGCTCTGAGACTGTTGCAACGGTCACTGTTGGCCGCACCGTGCAGACATGGGCATACCGCCCCACTGCCACCGGCACGCTGAATCTGCTGATCGTAGACGGCTCTGTGTCGGCGGCAATCGTGCTGACAGTAACGTCTATCGGCTACGATATTTCCCCCGTTACCAATGGCCTTGTGCTTGACGTCAATCCCGCCGGTCATACCAACACCGAAGCAAATGTAACTTCCTTCGGCTACACTGATGGGAGCGGCGTCAATCATCCGTTTGCATACAGCGACAACTTTGACTGGGTAAACGGAGGCTTCAAGCAGGACGCGGATGGCGTCACTGCCCTAGTAATCAAACGAGGTACCTATATCCAGCTTGACCGTTCGTTCTTTAACGACAACGCAAAAACCAGTGGAAAGGAAATCAAAATCGTATTCAGAGCCACTGAGGTGCGAGACTACGATGCAGAGATTCTGACTTGCAAGGCGAACGGAATCGGGCTGAAGCTTCAGGCGCAGCAAGCTACGTTGACGTCGGAGCTGCAGAGCCGGGCAATTCCCTATTGCGAAGATACCAAGATTGAAATGGATATTAACATCGAGGCATCTTCCGAAAACAAGCTGGCGGTTGTGTGGCTGGAGGGTTCTCCGGCGCGCGCATTCGGTTATTCTGACACAGACAACTGGACGCAGGCCGCACCGGAGCAGGTGAAAATCGGATCGACTGATGCCGACGTCTGGCTGTACCGTGTGAAGATGTATGCCAATAGCCTAACCCGGTATGAGATCATCGATAATTTTGTCGCTGACTGCTCTGATACGGCGCAGATGGTCGCGCGGTATGAGCGCAACAATATCTTCTCCGCCAATGGCGCGATCGATCTGAATGCACTGGCTGTGGCAAATCCGCAGCTCCGGGTTATCCACATCTGGGCAGATCGTATGACCACGGCAAAGTCGGATGAAGTCACCTGCACCGTCGAATGCGTATATAAAGGCGGAGGCGCTGATTTTTATTTCTACGCCACGAACGTTGTCATGAAAGCGCAGGGCACGTCCTCGCTGGAATACATTCTCGCGGCGCTCAACCTCGATCTGGATTTCAAGCATGCAACGTGGACCGATGGAAATGGCAATGCGATCACGGGCTATGCCATGACCCCGGGGGCTATCCCTGTCAACTACATCAACCTAAAGCTGAACATCGCCAGCTCGGAAAATGCGAACAATGTTGTCCTGGCGGACGATTACAATGCATATCAGCCAAACATTACAAAGCTCCGTGCTGATAACGCGGCTGTGCGCGATACCGTGCAGGGCGTTCCGTGCGCAATTTTCTTTACATCTACTGCTGATGCACCGATTGCCGTTGGCGCTCGGACTGTGCAGGCTGGAGAAACCATTCTGTACGGTTGCGGCGACCTCAACAATAGCAAGAAGAATTTTGCGGTGTTCGGGCAGACTGAGAACTATCCCGAAGTCATGTGCGTAGAGATCAGCAATAATAACAACGCGCAATGCCGTTTCAAGTCTGACGATCTGTCCGAGGAAACGTGGGATGGCAACGGAAACTTTGAATTCCGGTATCCCAAAAGCCCGACCGAGGCCCAGAAAGCAGCGTGGCAGGCGCTTTTGTCGTGGGTGGTATCTACCGATACAACCGCAGCTACCGGCGCGGCATTGTCGGCATCTGTAACTTACGACGGCGTAGCATATACCAATGATACGGCGGCGTACCGAGCGGCCAAGTTCAAAGCAGAGCTGGCGGATCACTTCAATGTCAACAGCCTCCTATATCACTATCTTTTTACAGAGCGGCATTGCATGGTGGATAATCGCGCAAAAAACTGCTTTGTCAGCTATGAGCCGGATGTAGAAGGGAACTACCGCTGGAACTTCAACAAAGACTATGACAATGACACTGCGCTTGGGTGCGACAACAGCGGCGGCCTAACCTTCACCTATGGGCTTGAGGACACAGACTCTGTTGGTGCATCCAAGGTGTTCAATGCATCCGACAGCGTTTTGTGGGTCAACCTTCGGACACTTTTTGCCGATGAGCTGAAAGCAATGTTCTTGGACCGTGAATCCGCTGGCGCTTGGAGCGCAAGCCGGCTGCTCTCGAAGTTCCTCGCGCATCAGGCAGCGAGACCGGAGGCGCTGGTCGCTGAGGATATGTGGGGCAAGTACTTCTCGGCTTATCTCTACAACACCGAGGAGGAGCGATATATCAACCAGATGCTCGGGACAAAGGTTGATCAGCGGCGGCAGTTTGAAATCTACCAAGAGGGCTATATGGCCTCCAAGTACCGCGGCAGCGTCGCAACCGCTGACCGCATCAGCTTGCGTGTGAATGCTCCGGACAGTTGGAGCGGCGTGGAGCCGGACGGGGATATTCTTTCCGTCGTTCCGTATGCGGACACCTATCTGCGCGTCCAGTATGGTAACGCTGCGGAAATTATCACCAGAGCCAAAAAGGGCCAGACCTATACACTGGAATGTCCAGACAATGTGGCCCTGAACGATCTGGAGACCTACATCTACCGTTCGTCCATCATCAAGTCAATCGGCAGCATGGCGGCATTGTATACTAAGTTCGCTGATATTTCCGCTGCGATCCGGCTGCAGCGGCTTCTCCTCGGCTCTGCCAAGGATGGCTATGAGAACACCGGTATGACTGCCGAATACGGCGGCGTTTCGGTCAGCAGCAACAAAATGCTGGAAGTAATCGACTTGCGCGGCGCTACTGCACTTGCGAAGCCGCTGGATTTGTCCGGGCTTACCGCCTTGCGAGAACTGTACCTGACCAATTCCGCAATTACCGGCGTGACATTTGCGCTCGGCGCTCCACTCGAAAAGGCATATCTTCCCGCACTCCGGACGCTGGTTGCACGGGGATTGACCAAACTGCAGACCTTCTCAATATCCGGCGCAAGCCTGACAAGCCTCTGGGTGGAAAACTCGCCTCAGATCAATACACAGACGCTGTGTATTGACGCCACCAACCTTGTCCGAGGTCGCATTACCGGCGCAGATTGGACGCTGCAAAATGCATCGTTGCTGCTGCGGCTGGCCGAGCTTGCTGGCCTTGACAGCAACGGCGCCAATGCAGATCATTTTGTTCTGACCGGCGCTGCGTTCGTGGCCCGCATTTCGCAGACTGAGTATGATACCGTAGCAGCTACGTTCCCATCGTTGGCAGTCACATACGGCGAGCTGGTTCCCACCTTCACCGTGACTTTCAAGGGCGCAGATGGGTCCATTCTAAATACGCAGACTGTCACCCAATACGGGGCCGCCGCTGATCCCGCTGCAACGGGCCTGATTCCTACGCCAACTAAGGAGCCGACCATTGACAAGGTATATACGTTCACATCTTGGGACAAGTCGTTCGCATACGTCACGGAGAATCTTGTGGTCACTGCCGTCTTCACTGAATCGGCGCGGTCTTACACTGTGAAATGGTGGAACAACCTTACTCTGCTACAAGAACAGACGGTTGAGGTATATTCTGATGCGGTCTACTCTGGCGACATGCCGTATCGCTCGGAAAACGACATCTTTACAGGCTGGGATAAGGCATCGACAAATGTCCAGTCAGACCTCAGCGTTAATGCCCTTTTTGAGGCAGCTTCTGTCCCTGCAGTAAAGGCAACAGACTATGATTATCTGTATTCCGATGACAGCAGCGACAACAGCGGCTATAGCTTGGGCGAACTATTCGGCATCATCAACTCGGGTCAGGCGGCAACATGGTTCGATCTTGGGGACAAGATTAAGATTCTGACACCCACAACAGCTTTCACGGACACGTCCATTGTCCTGTCCCTGATTGGTTTCAATCACTTCCGTCTTGCCGACGGGACGGCGATGGCCAAGACCGTGTGGCATATGATCGGCGCGATGTCTGCGCCGTATAAGCACCATACGACCAATGTCAACACCGGAGGGTGGGCCCAGTCCGACATCCGCACATATCTCAAAGAGACAGTCCTCAAGAACCTGCCGATTCATTGGCAGGCCCTTATCAAGACGGTGCAGGTTAAATCCTCTATCGGCGGGTTGTCTGCGGAAATCTCGACCTCACAGGACAAACTCTTTCTTCTGTCAAATGCGGAGGTTTCCGCCGGAGACGCAACGGCTGTCCCATATAAAAACGAGGTTGATGGCGATGCCGATAACGCAACCTTCGCCGTTTTCACAGATAACAACTCACGAATTCGCAAAACCTTCAACGGCGAAGGTTCTGCTGTGAACTGGTGGCTCCGCTCGCCGGGTCCTTCTTCGGCCACGGCCTTTCGCCTTGTGTACTACTACGGCGGCGTGAACGCGTACGTCGCCAGCAATGCGTATTCGCTCGCGTGGGGCTTCTGTATTTAATCCGCAATCATTCTTACATCTGCGCCCCCATTGTGGGGGCGCAGATATGCGGGGCACACAAGCTGAAATAAATATGAAAATATGCCGCGCAAGCGGCCGCGCAATTTTTTATTTTTGAAATAACGTATTTCGTTATATTTATCCGTTTTCCCGCAGTGCGATTGCGCGAGTGCTACAATAATACGGCTTGAAAAGAGGGTGGGTGCATGTCTGTAATCCGCAGCGCCAGATCAACGTCCGGTGTTCAATTCCTATATACAGCGCGATTGCTTCAAATCTACACAATCCAGAAGTGCGTCGGCTTCCCCAAGCGGTATACTTTCTACATCAGTCAGCCGCTTGCAGCGATCGCCACGCGGATCTATGAGGATGCGAAGCGCGGGAACAGCGTTTATCCCACCAATCAGCATGAGGCGCAGCTACGCAGAGATTATTTTCTGCAAGCCGTGGCAGAGCTTCAGAATCTGGTTTCCCAAGTGGAGGTCGCCTATGAATTGTTCCATTTTGACGCCAACATCATGACGCACTGGATGGAGTTGGTCGATACAGAAATGAAGCTAATCAAGGCGGTTCTGAAAAGCGACAAATCCAGGTACAAGGATTTGCCGTAGGTTATGCGCTGAAAATATCTGTTGTGGTTCTGCTGTGAACTGGTGGCTCCGCTCGCCGGATCCTTCTTCGGCCACGAACTTTCGCAATGTGAACAACAACGGCGGCGTGAACGCGAACAACGCCAGCAATGCGTATTCGCTCGCGTGGGGCTCCTCTCCGTGCAGACCGAGTAACCGAGAGGCGAAAGCAGACATGAGGGAGAGAAGGAGCGCATGACCTTCCGAAAGGTAAATATAACGCTCTGATAGGTTCGGGCGGACGCTACTTGCATGGCGGTGCTTGGTGGTGATGTACCGTTTCATGCCCGATGACCTTGAGCCGCGATTGCAACCATCCATCAGCGGTACGGGGCAGAGGAGAGATTTTTATGACCAGTGCAGAACGGAGGGAGGGCCGCTACCAACGCCGGGTGGTCCTCCGTGCAGAAAAGAAAGCGCGAAACTGCGCACAGTACGATGACTATGACGTGGTATTCTCTTACGCGCATCTTTATCAGGCGTACAGAAAATGCAGGCAGAATGTGGCGTGGAAGGCCAGCGTGCAGAAGTACATCGCCGCGGCCCCGCTGAATGTCTACCAGACATACAAGCGACTAATGGCGGGTACATACAGAAGCCCCGGCTTTTTCGAGTTCGACGTGTTCGAACGTGG
>OLVW01001243.1_pt1 | contig 22684 bp, 19 predicted proteins | sample 1673301 | NCBI WGS metagenome assembly OLVW01 (sample SAMEA3178941, study PRJEB25190) | human gut metagenome
GTGACCGAAGTGCACACCTGCCTCGAGAAGCTGCTTCATAGAAACGACTGCCATAATAAAATACCTCCAGATATTGTTTTGCCTCCGCACACCATGATCTGCACGGTACATCGGGTACCGGCGGACTGCCCTCAACCCAAAAGGGCACAAAAGGGCATAGTGATGCGTGTGTAATGCTTTGTTATAATAGCACAAAAAGAATGCGGTTGCAAGTAGTTTTCTCTGTTTTGTATAAAGAATTCCTTGTTTTTTCTCTTATTTGCCCGTATTCATCCCGCTCAGGCCTGCAACACCCATACGGTTGAGGGCGTATCCCTTGCCGAACATCAGGTCGTATTGCAGCATCCAGTGCTCGTTCGTCCAGCGCTGCTGGAACTCCGTGGGCTGCTGGGTGGTAGTACCGTCCAGATTCATGGTGGTGCCGCGGGTGCAGCTGCGGCTGGCAACCCGCAGCTGCCGGTTGAGGAACTGGAAGTACAGCGGCTGCTCCAGCCCGAACAGTTCCATCATCACCGGGGAGATATCGTAAGCGGCAATGGTGCCAAAGTCCACCGGCTGCTGGCTGTAATTCGACCACATCAGCAGCGTGGTCTGGTGCAGACGGGGGTCGGTGCTGGAGCCGCTTGCATAGCCGGTGGTGGTGTAGACATCGTAGTTGGAGTCAATGGGGTTATAGTGGTCGCCCCAGAACACCAGAATGACCGGCTCGTCCACCTGAGAGAAGTATTCCGTCAGCTTGCCCAGCATGGCGTCCGCATCCCGGATGCCGGTAGCGAAATCTTCCAGCGCGCCCACAGTGCTGCTCTTGAGCCCCACCGGGTGGGATACAACGTGCACCCGCTCGTCGTCCGGGTAGTTGTCTCTATTATAATTGGTATGGTTCTGCATAGTGACCGCGTGCAGGAAGATGGGCTTATCAGAGGAAGTGCTCATCTTCTCGTACTGCTGAATGATCTGGTCGGCCATGGAGTCATCGGTCACAAGGCCGCTGGTCCAGTAGTGCTTGCGCACCTTGGTAACGCCGTGCATATCTTCCAGACTGATAAAATCGCTGAAGCCGAGGTTGGGGTAAGCCTTATCGCGGCTCCAGTATTTTGCCCAGAAGCAGTGCACCGCAGCGGTCTGGTAGCCCTTGAGTTTGAGGTAATTGGGCAGGGCGAACATGGGCTTTGTGACGTGCTGCTGGTAGGGCTTGCTGCCGCTGGGCAGGAAGGACACCGAGTAGCCGGTCAGAGCTTCAAACTCCACATCACAGGTGCCGCCGCCAAAACTGGGGCTGTATGCCCTGCCGTAGGCGCTGGTCTGCTGCAAAGCGTGGAGGTTCTGCGATACATCGGTATCAAAGGTGATGCCGTACTGTTCCAGCTCGGAAACATCCCAGTAGGACTCGTCCATCACATAAATAATGGTGGGCTGCTTTGCCTGCTCCTCCTTGGGGGTAGTAGCGGCATAGCTGCCCGCGTACATGGGGCCGGTGGAGAATTTTTCGCTCTCGGCTACGTTATCCAGAATATCGTCCACTGACTGCTCCGAGTAGCCCTCGGGCTTGTCGATTTCCAGATTGGTGAGGTTGGTCATAAAGCCGGTAAGTACACCGTAGTAGCGGTAGTAACGGTCCTGCATCCACGCGTCCGGCGTGATGCCCAAAACCTGTGTGACAGCAGGCTGTAAGTAAACGCCAAACACCAGCAGGCATAGCGCCGCTGCCGAAGCACCGGTACCCGCAAGCCTGGGCAGCCAGCGCTGACGCAGCCGTCCACGGTAAATAAAGAAGCTTGCCACCGTCAGTACCAACACTAACACAATGGCGGCCACCATGCTGGTCTGCAGCTTGAGCCCGGCAGCAGAGGCCACACCGGCGGCTTCGGACACCTGCATCAGATCCCACGGCAGAAAGGGCTCACCCCGCAGCTGCATGGTATAGAAGTTTACGGCGCAGGGCGCACAGCCCAGAACCGCCATGCCCAGCGTGGCAAGCGGCGGGATGCGCAGCACCCAGTCCAGCAGCTCCCACACCAGAAACAACAGCAGCCATGCCAGCAAGTATGCCCCGAAATGGGGGAAAATAAAGCTGATAAAGGCATCAGCAGTCAGTGACCCGCGCGCGATCCACTCGCCCAGCAGCAGCACGATAAAGGAAGCTGCCACCGGGAAGAGCATGCGCAGGGTCAACAGCGGTTTGGATGTTTTCATAGTCGATATCCCTTTCCACGTCCCGAACCCTATTTTCAAAGTGGCTGTGCTATTTGCACAAGCCTTTCGTGCCTATTATAGTCACTTTGCTGAAAATGTCCATTCATGATTTTACAAAAATTATGGTTTTATTTTTCAAAATATTCCCCTATTTTTCACAGACCCAGCTTTGCACGCAGTTGCTGCCAGAAGCCGTGAGGTGCTGCCGGTGCTGCCGGCACGGCGGTATGCACCAGAATGGCATCCGTGCCGATTGTTTCGATCTCCCGCCACGGGATCGTCAGGCTCTCATCCCGGCCCAGCAGACCCAGCAGCCGCGGTCTGCCCAACAAGATCAGGCATTGCAGCTGCGCCGTTGCGGGGTCAAACTCCAGATCATCCGCGCGGCCAAGGCACACCCCCTGCTCCAACTGAACGACCTCCTTCTCGCACAATTCCCGGATCGTCACGGCGCTCTCCCCTTTCTGCCACAGCATACGCCAAGGCGGCACTTTCTATGCCAAAGGGGTGGAAAGCACCCACCCGGTTGTGGTATACTATGGAAAATATCTGAGAAGTATATCCAATTCAAGCGAGGCAGTAGTTATGTATAAAAGCATTATTTTTGATATCGGCGGCGTACTGGTGGATTTTGACCCCAAGGCATACCTTGTAGACCGGCTGTGCAACGCCGAAATGGAGGAGAAAGTTTACGACCTGACCTTTGGCAGCGAAGAATGGCAACTGCTGGACGCTGGCAAGCTTTCCCGCTATGACGGCAACCAGCGGATGCTAGAGCGTGCCCGTGCCGAGGGCTGCGCCTTTGAGGTGCAGGGCGTGCTGGACGACTGGATGCACATTCTGCGCCCGCGTCTGCGGATGCTGGAACTGGTGCGGCGGCTGAAGAACCACGGCTATTGCGTGTATTACCTGAGCAATATTCCGCAGGACGTGCTGGAATTGCTGACCGAGCGCGGCGTGTTGACACAGTTTGACGGCGGTGTAGCCTCCTGTGAGGTACAGGTGAACAAGCCTGACCCACAGATCTACAAGGCTCTGCTGAAGAAATATCAGCTGAAGGCTAGCGAGTGCGTATTTATCGATGATAGGCTGGAAAACGTGCAGGCCGCCTTTGCGATGGGTTTTGCCGGTATCCAGATGAAGGACAGCGTAGGCACGCTGATCCGCAGCCTTGCCACCTGTAACGTGACGCTGCGCTGAGCATTGATACAGTAAAACGCAGCAGCCCCTGCCGGAAAAATCTCTCCGGCAGGGGCTGCTTTGCGTTGGTGGGAACTTACTTTTCCTCGTAGCTCTGGCAGTAGTGCGGGGTCTCCACCTGCTGGGTGGTGCAGCTGCACTGCTCCGTCACCTTGATCTGCGGCAGATCACATTTGCAGCCGTCCACGTTGTGGCAGCACGCGCAGACATCACAGGTCACGCCGATGTTTTCCATGCTTATCACCTCTTTGTCCATAGGTTGCCCTGTGGAGCAAGGGTTTATACATGGATTTTACCAAGCAGCCAGATCTGCGCCCAACTTACGGCAGGCGGCCTGCACATCATCATCGGGCGTTTCGTTGCAGATGAGTCCCTCCTCACTGAACAGCTGTGCGCCGTCGTCCTGTGCGCGCTGTGCCCAGTCGCGCATCCACTGGCCATCGCCCCAGCCGTAGGAGCCGAACAGTGCGATCTTTTTGCCGTTCAGCGAGCCTTCCAGTGCAGCAAACATGGGCTCGAACTCGCTCTCTTCCAGCTGCTCTGCACCCATAGCCGGGCAGCCAAAGGCCACCACATCAAACTCTGCCAGCTTTGCGGGGGTCATCTCGGCGCAGGACACGATGGTGCCGTTGGCACCTGCGCCCTCGGCGATGCAGTTTGCCATGGTCTCGGTGTTGCCGGTGGCGCTCCAGAATACGATTGCTACTTTGCTCATAAAACTCTACCTCTTTCTCTGTGCAGTTAGTTTAGAATAACTTCAAGCTCTGAAAAAATGCGTCCATGTTTCATGACGCATTTTTGTAGTTAGCATTTTCTAACCATCAACAGGATACCACAGCTTTGCCCCGCTTGTCAAGGCATTGGCGCAATGTTTGCACGGCACAACAATGCCGCCTTTTCTGAAGCACACAGAGGGTGCGTTTCAGCTGCCCAATACGCGGAAAACCACCAGCAGCACCCCATAGATGACCGGCTGGTGCAACAGATACAGTAGCAGCGAGTGCCGCCCAAGCCAGCCTAGCGGCGGGCAGACCGAGCGGCGCAAGGGCTCCATGCACTGCCGCCCTACAATGCCGTAGAGAAAGTACCCCGCCCAGAACAGAAATAGCCACGGCAGAAGGGCAAAATAATCCGTAGAATAGAACCACCACGGATAAAAACCAAAGTACGCTGTAACATAGTTTGCATACAGTGCCTGCGGCAGCCAGAGACGCAGGCTTCCAAAACCCAGATAGCCTGCCGAAACATTGCGGGTCAGGGCAAACAGCACTGCCGAGACGGCAAGCCCAGCCGCCGGGGGAATCTGCCGCAGCGGCTTTTCCAAAAGGCCGGTCAGCAGCATAGCGCTGCCCAGCAGGGTCAGCACACCAAAAACGACCCTGTCCTCCGGCATAAAAAGCAGCGTAACCGCTGTGACAAGCGCCCCTGCCCCAAACACCTGTGCGCCCCGGCGCAGGGTATGATGCCCCAGCTGCACGCAAAAGCCGGACAACAGAATGAACACCCAGCAGATGCTCTGCTGCCACAGATGCCCGGGCAGGCCATAATACCAGTCGGCCTGAATGCCGAACAGATTGACCAGATCCCAGCAGCCGTGATAGAGCATCATGCTAACTAAATCCAGTCCGCGCAGCTCGTCCAGAAGGGCGTAGCGGCCAGAAGTGTTATTGTACTTCACGGCTTTTTCCTTCCTTTTTGTCACCCTGTTACACCGTTTTTCGGCGCAGCAGGCTCATGGGCGGCAGTTCCGGGGTGGGCATGGTATATTTTTCCATGGCGTGAGGGGTGCTTTCCACCCGCTCCCCTGCTTCGCTTTCGATCCATTCCGGGGTAAGTGCAATGCTGCGTCCGTCCGGGCACAGCGCCTCCAGCGTATCTCCAAGGCTCCATTTGCCGCGCTGCTGGCAGTGGGCGATGCCGTTTTCCCAGCTGTCCACCGTGCCAACGAACTCCCACTCGCGGATGTAGGTGGCGCTGTCGGTGGCCTGTTTGGCCTGTTCGCGGCCAAAATAGAAGCCGGGGGAGTAGTGCCGGTGGCTGGTACGGGTAAGTTCTGCGTACACCTCCGGCGGCAGTTCAAAGTTATCGTTTGCCGGGTCGGCCAGATAGGCGTCCAGTGCCTTGCGGTAGGCAGCGGTAACGCTGGCCACATAGTAGAAGGTCTTGGCACGGCCTTCGATCTTCAGGCTGTCCACGCCCGCCTTGCAGATCAGGTCAATGAAGGGTGCGGTGCACAGATCGTTGGCGTTAAGGATGTAGCTGCCGTTCTCGTTTTCACCGATCTCGTACAGTTGGCCGGGGCGGGTCTCCTCGCTCAGGTAGTACTTCCAGCGGCAGGGCTGGGCGCACTGGCCCCGGTTGGCGTCGCGGCCTGCCATGTAATTGGACAGCAGGCACCGGCCGGACACGCTCATGCACATCGCACCGTGCACAAAGGCTTCAATTTCAAGTTCCGGCGGGGTCTTATCGCGCAGGATGGCAACATCCTGCAAGGTCATCTCCCGGGCCAGCACCACCCGCTTTGCGCCCATTTTGTAGGCGGCGCGGGCGGCTGCCCAGTTGGTGATGCCGGTCTGGGTAGAAAGATGCACGTCAATGTCCGGGGCAAAGGTCTTGCAGGCATCCAGCACACCAAGGTCTGCCACGATAAAGGCATCCACACCGGCCTTGGCAGCCTCCTTGATGGCCTCCGGCAGACGGTCGGCCTCCTCGTTGGTGGGCAAGGTGTTCATGGTCAGGTAAACCTTGCGACCACGGGCGTGGGCGTAGATGACGCTTTCCGTCAGCTGCTCCGGGGTGAAATTAGCCGGGGCAGAGCGCATACCAAACTCCGGCAGGCCGCAGTAAACGGCATCGGCACCGTAGTTGATGGCATAACGCAGACGTTCCGCATCGCCCGCCGGGGCAAGCAGTTCCGGGATCTGTAACATTTGTAGGTTCCTCTCTTATGTATCACAGTTTTTAACGGGAAAGGGGCCGCTGCACCGTGTTTTTAGTGCAGCGGCCTTTCCTCAGTTTTTCAGGCTTTTGTTCACAGCTGCGGCAGTTTTGCAGTTTGCGTTATGCTCTGCCAGCGTGTGGGCGTAATAGTAACTGCCCTTGAGGTCGGTCACAAAGAAGTAAGCGTCCTTGGCTTCCTCATCGGGCTGCGGCTCCAGCGCCGCCTTGATGGCGGCAAGGCCGGGGTTCGAGATGGGGCCAGCGGGCAGACCGGTGCAGCTGTAAGTGTCGTAGGCTGCAAGGATATTTTCCGGGATATCATCCCAGCCGCCGTAGTAGGGTGCGACCCAGTTCCAGAGATAGTTGTTGTCGGCGTCGCTCTGGATATGGCTGGAGGTGTTGCTTTGCAGCCGGGGGTAGGGCGAGCCCTCCGCCAGACGGTTGCGGAACACCTGCGCCACATTGGAGTCCTGACTGTTGCCCGCTTCCTCCTGCACAAAGGAGGCAAGGGTGACCAGCTCCGGCAGGGTCATGTCCTGCTTTTTGAGCGCTGCGTACATTTCAGCGGTGATTTGTGCATCGAACTGGGCATAGAAGGTGGCCACATAGTTATGCACCGTATCGCCCTTCAAAAAATCGTAGGTCTCCGGGAATAGATAGCCCTCGCACTTCATAAAGCGGTTCGGGGAATCCTTATCCTCCGGGACATACTGCCAGAAGGTATAAGCGCTGAAATCGCCCTCGTTGGCTTCCTTCAAAAACTCCTCGGCGGTGCACAGCCCAGCGGATTCCATCTTTTGGGCAATGGCAATGGCCGTAGTGCCCTCTGGGATGGTCACTCGCACCGTTTCTGCCTTGGCGTACTGGGAAAGCGTGCTGATGAGTGCATCGTAGGAGCTGCCGGTGGTCAGTTCAAAATCGCCGTACTGCAACTTTGCGGCAGCGCCCTTTTCTCCAACATACCAGCGGAACAGGTAGGCAGAGCGGATAACGCCCGCCTCCTTCAGCTTGTTGGCAATAGCCGCCACGCCGCTGCCCTGCGGGATGCTTACGGTGACCGCAGTGCCGGGCTTATTGCTGCCGTGGATCTCGCTGCGGGCAAACAGCATCGCTGCGCCCGCTGCCAGAAGAAGCAGCAGAAGCACTACCAGCAGAATTTTGCCTGCGCCGCCCTTTTTGCGGGCAGCATGTGTATCGTTGTGTGCCATACGCACCTTCCTTTTTTCAGTTTTCCAGCATCAGACGCAGATAGCTTTCACTTATGTCAAAAGGCTCTGCGTCAAAGCGGATCATGCCGTATTCCTGCCGGGTGCCCTCGCCCAGAAACAGCGGCTGAGCAGCACCTACCGTGATGACCGCCTTTTCCACGATGACTTCCTTCTCGCGGGCGGCTTCCATCAGGATCTCGGCGGCGCGGTCGCTGTCGGCCATCATCTCCACAAAATACAGGGTATCCTCCTTGCGGAAGTAGATGCCGTAGCCATGCTCGTTGGACACGATGGTAGCGCCCCGGGCGTACAGCTCCTGCAGCACCACCGCCATGCGCTCCGGGCTCAGCTGCACGGTATCCTTCCAGAATTGCTCCCGCAGCTCACACAGCTTTTTGGCTGTAACCGTGTCAAATTCTGCTTGACTCCACAGGTTGCGGCTTACCTCGCGGGGCAGGCAGCGCAGGGCAAAAGCCTTTGCAAAGCCCTTATCCTGCAGCAGCGCTGCCTGTGCTGCGTCTGCCGGGACTGCCACGGTAAAGCCTGCGCCCCGCAGCTTTTGCTGGGCGCACAGGGTATCCAGCAGACCCGCCAGCAGCAGACTGCCCTCACCGCACAGGCACAGGTAATTGCCTGTGCGTCCCTGCAGGGTGACTGGCACGGCCAGCGCAGCCGCCACGATGGCGTCGTTTTCGTCGGCCACATAAATGTTCTGCACACCGGCAAAACGTTCCAGTACCATTTTTGCAAAATCTTCGGTATCATGATGCTGGCTCTGCCACAAAGCCAGCACTGCCGCCTCATCGGACGGCTGCATCAGACGATACATCGTTCAGGATGCCCCCTCTTATCGTATTTTATTGTTTAGTCCAGTGTTTTCCGGGCAAGCTGCTGCACCTCTTGCTGGATCTCTTCAATGCTGCGCATGGCGTCCCCGCTGGTGCAGTGCACGGTATCCCAGCCAAGATGCCGGGCGCAGAACTCGGCAGCGGCGCGGCTGCGCGCCAGATAGGCGGTATCCTTCTCGTGCACGTCCTTTTTGCTTTCGTCGCCGTGGTAGCGCTGGGTCATCAGCCGCTGGCTGACCGCCGGGTCTACCTGCAAATAGATGACCCTGTCCGGTGCGGGCAGACCCAGCAGACGGTACTCGTAATCAAACAGCCAGTGCAGATAGCCTTCCCACTCTTCCTGCGGCAGCTTGGAGCACTGATGCACCGCGTTGGAGGTGGTGTATCGATCGGCGATGATCACACCGCCCTGCTCATAAAAGCTGCCCCAGCTGGTTTTATAGCTGGCATAGCGGTCCACCGCGTAAAAGCTGGAAGCCGCATAGGCGTTTACATCGTCCGGGTGCTGGCCGAACTGCCCCGCCAGATACATCTTGACCAGTGCGCTGGAATCGCTGGCATAATCCGGGAAGGTGATCTTCTGCACCGGCACGCCCTGCGCGGCAAAGTGCTCTGCCAAGAGCTTTGCCTGTGTGGCTTTGCCGCTGCCGTCCAGCCCTTCCAGCACGATGAGTTTTCCCTTGCTCATACGACGGCACCTTCTTTAATGGCAGCATATTTTGCGCGCACCTCAGCGGTCTTGCCGCAGCACATCTTGCCCTCCGGGCAGGGGCCGCACAGGCAGGCAGGGCCGGCCTTGGCAAAGATATGGGGTGCCACTGGGTAAACCAGCGTGAACATCTTTTCAGCCAGTTCCCGGATCTCCCACTGGGCGCGGTTGCAGCAGCGCAGCTGGAAGAAGTTCATCAGGCTGCGGGCGTTCATAGTGACCACCATTTTGGTCTCGCAAGCGTTGGGCAGCACAAAGCGGGCGTCCTCGTTGGCCTGTTTAGAAGCCTTGGCGCGTGCCTGCTTTTCCGGCATTCCCTCGGCCATCAGGCGGGCGGTGTGCCCCTCCTCCAGCTTATGGGCAAGGTCGAGGTAACGCTGGGCGTCCTCCTTCATACTGGCAAGGAAGGCAGCCTTTGCTTCCGGGATGGCTTCGATCTCCGGGGGCGTCACATAGCGGAAATCATCCAGACGCACATAGCGCTGGCTCTGCACGCTGAAGGACGCGATGCGGTGCCGGGTGATCTGGGCAAGCAGGGTGCGGCTGACTCCCTCGATGCCAAAGGTAAAGCTGGCGTGCTCGATGGGGCTGGCATGGCCAAGGTCACTGAGCATGGTCAGGAATTTTGCAGTTTTTTCCTCGTCCAGCCCATCCAGAAGGTCGGTGATGTGGGCGTCGGAATAGCAGAGCTTTGCGGCAGCCGCCACCACCTTTTCCGGTTCCGGGGTGTGGGCGATTAAACGAACAGTCATCATAGGGTCATTCTTCCTCCGTAATCTTGGTCAGGGGCGCAAAATTGGCCATCGTTTTCTTGATGCCCACTTTTTCAAAGTTGATCTCTACGATTTGATCTCCGGCAGCGGGCTTTACCTTCAGCACTGTGCCGCGGCCAAATACTTTGTGCTCCACGATGTCACCCGGTTCATAGTGCTTTGCACCAGAAGCTGCCGGTTTTACGGCAGAATTTGCCGTAAAGGCTGTTTGCTTTACAGCGTTTTTTGTCGTATTACTGTCAGAATACGCAGAACCAAATCCGCTGTTTCTGGCGGTCGGCTGGGTAGAGCTGTTGCCATAGTGGCTACCAAAACCGGAAGAAGTGGTGCTTCTTCCACCGTAAGAGGAGCCGAAGCCACGGCTTTCACCGGCGTTATATTCCCGATTCAGGTAGCCGCTGCGGTTATTCGAACCGTAGCCCGCGCCATAACCGCCGCCGTAGCTGCTGCGGCTATAACCGGAGGGGCCGGAGTAACCGGATGCCCCGCCGGGCACAGTATCGCTGTAACCGGAGCCCCAGCCGCCCATACGGGAACGCTGTTCCAATACAGGGCTGCGGGTCTCCTCGATATATTCCGGCTCGATCTCCCGCAGAAAGCGGCTGGGCTCGTTGCGCTGGGTGCGGCCATACAGCATCCGGGTGACGCTGTTGGAGATGTATAATTCCTTTTTGGCGCGGGTGATGCCAACGTAAGCCAGACGGCGCTCCTCTTCCAGATCTGCCTCGGAGTACTTGCTCATCTCGCTGGGGAAAACACCCTCCTCCATGCCGATGAGGAACACATAAGGAAACTCCAGACCCTTGGCAGAGTGGATGGTCATCAGTACCACCTGATCGCTGCTTTCGTTGTAGCTGTCGATATCGCTGATGAGGGCGATATCCTCCAGATAGCCCTCCAACGTGGCTTCCTCGCCGTGCTGGTCGCAATAGTTTTTAACGTTGTTCACCAGCTGACCAAGGTTCTGCAGCCGGTCGGCGGCATCCTCGTGCCCCTTGGCGGCGTCTGCCTCCAGCATGGCTTTATAGCCGGTCAGTTCAATGACGTCGGAAGCAAACTCGTCCAGCGTGCGGGTGGCAAGAGAATCCTGCAGGCGCTGGTAGATCTGCCAGAACTTGAGCAGCGGCATCACCGCGCGGGAGAGCTTGGCGTACTGGTCTGCATGGCTGATGATATCCAGCATACTGACCCCCTGCTGCCCGGCAAGGTCTGCAATGACATCCACGGTGGTGGCACCAATCTTACGGGCGGGCTCATTGATGATGCGGCGCAGCCGCACATCGTCCCGGGGATTGGCCACGATGGACATATAAGAGTGGATGTCCTTGACCTCCTTGCGGTCGTTGAAGCGCTGCCCGCCCACGATCTTATGCGGGATACCCGCGCGGGTGAAGTAGCTTTCGATGGGAGCCGACTGGGCGTTCATGCGGTAGAGGATGGCGTGGTCTGCCAGATGGCCGCCCGCTTTCAGGTGCTGACCGATAACGTCCGCGATATGGCTGGCCTCGTCCTGCTCGTTCTCGGCGGTATACACCTGCACCTTATCGCCCTCGCCGTTGTCCGTCCACAGGGTCTTGCCCTTGCGCTCGGTGTTGTGCTGGATGACGCAGTTGGCTGCATTGAGGATGTTGGAGGTGGAACGATAGTTCTGCTCCAGTCGGATGGTCTTGGTGCCGGGATAGAGTTTTTCAAAGTTGAGAATGTTCTCAATGGTAGCGCCACGGAAGCGGTAGATGCTCTGGTCGTCATCGCCCACCACGCAGATGTTGCGCTCCGGCCCGGTGAGCAGACTGACCAGATGGAACTGTGCCACGCTGGTATCCTGATACTCGTCCACGAGAACATAGCGGAACTGGCGCTGATAGTATTCCAGCACCTCGGGGTTGTTCTGCAGCAGCAGCACGGTTTTCATGATAATGTCGTCAAAATCCAGCGCACAGGCCTTTTTCATGGCCTTTTCGTAATCGTGGTAGACGTCTGCGACCTTTTCACGGAAGTAGTCACCGGCAGCATCCGCGCTGAACTGACGCGGGGTCATCAGCTTGTCCTTCGCGCGGGAGATCATGCCCATCACGGTTCGCGGATCGAAATTCTTGGGATCAAGATCGAGCTTTTTCATTACGTTGAGAATGACGCGCTTCTTGTCGTCCTCATCGTAGATGGTGAACGCGCTCTCAAAGCCGAGCAGGTCAACATGCTTGCGCAGAATGCGCAGGCAGGCTGTGTGGAAGGTGTACGCCCAGACAGCGGACGCGGCTTCCTCGTCACCGAGGGCAAATTCCAGACGCTCGCGCAGCTCACGCGCAGCCTTATTCGTGAACGTGATCGCAATCACCTGCCATGGGCGGGCGGGATTCATCGCGCACAGGTGCTCCGCGCGGGCACGGTTCTCCGGTTTAGGATCGGTCAGGTATTCGGTCAGGAACAGAAGATCGTCCTCGGTCGCCCAGTCGGGCGCATAGGGATTGTCCAGTCCATCGCCGAACTTGAGAATGTTGATGATGCGGTTGATGAGCACGGTCGTCTTGCCGCTGCCTGCACCCGCCAGGATGAGCAGCGGACCCTCGGTCTGATAGACAGCCTCGCGCTGCTTGTCGTTTAATTTGGAAAAGCGCTGTTCGATGATCGCACGCCGGACAGCGGCATATTTCATATCAAATTTGGTCGGTTCCATAGGTTTCCTCGTTTCGTTTGAAGATACAGAAAATCAAATGCAGAGATAGTATATCATATTCGGGAAAAGAAAACAAATGTTCTATCCGGATTGCGTAAAAAAGTCGATCGGAGTATACTATAAAAAGAGGTGAGCACAATGACAGACAAACAGCGGCAGGAAACCTATGCGCAGATGCTCGTGCGGCTTTCGCGCTCGAATTTCCGCAGCCGCTTTCATTTGAAGGCGCAGGACAAGCAGTACATCCGCGAGAAAGGATGGAATACAATCGCCGACCATGCGGCAGACTTCGTCTCCAAGCGGCTTGCACCGGCCGAACCGAAAAACGACGGCAAGCAGACACCCATGCGCGGGCATCCGGTGTTCATTGCGCAGCACGCGACCGCCTGCTGTTGCCGGGGCTGTCTGGAGAAGTGGCACGGCATTCCGCAGGGCGTGCCGCTTTCGGCGGAGCTGCAGGTCTATATCGTTGGAATGCTGATGAGCTGGATGAGGAGAGAAATGGAAAATTGAGAATGGAGAATGGAAAATTAGCGTGAAGAGAACGTAATGTTTTACCCTTCTTCATGTCATTATATTTCATCATAAATGTAAACCGTAGGGTGCGACGACTCGGCGCACCATTTGTAAACCATCTGCACATGCTTAATCGTAGGGGCGCACAGTGTGCGCCCGCAGCGCGACTGGAGTCTGCGCAAGAAACGTTCAAGAACCGTTTGATTTGACGTTGCGCGGGAGCACAATGTGCTCCCCTACGGGGTAACGTGTATCAATCGTTAGATACGGTGCGCCGAGGTCGTCGCACCCTACGGTAAAGTTTATTGATAATTGTAGCCTGCAGGTGCCGTCCGCAGCCACCTACCAACGAGTTGCGCGACACTGTTATGTCGCGCCTGCGTAGATGAACCCGCCTGTGTAGCAGAACGAAATCTGACACTGCGTAGAGATAGAGAAATGGGCGCACATTGTGCGCTCCTACGGTAGAAAGAATCCTCTGCCGTTCTCCTTTTCGAAGCGGTCGCCGGTCTCTGGTCTGCGCCGGATTCGGAAACAAAGGGAAACGGGAGTTAAGAGGGTAGAAACCGCAGGTGTCTGCCCTCTTGCCCGCCGCCGCGGGTGCGGTGAACCGCCCAGTCGTCCGGACGGCACCCGCTCCATATCCGATAGTGAACAACTTGATGAGGATTTGTATAGCTGCAATAATCTTCATGATAAAAATCTGCATTTCGTACAATCAATCTCTTGTCACAAACGACACGATTTGATAATATATAAGTGTATTGCTGTTTTGCTTGCCAAATGACAAAACAGCATAATTGATTCTCTGCCGGGCGGCAGGGATAAGGAGGAAATTGAGGTTTCATGAGTAAGGTTGAGCAGTATATCACCAGCATTCCGGATTTTCCGAAGGAAGGCATCATCTTCCGCGATATTACCACCGTGCTCGGTGACGCGGACGGCTTCCATCTGGCGGTGGACGAGATGACTGCGCTGCTGGACGGCGTAGAGTTTGACGCGATCGCCGGTCTGGAATCCCGCGGATTCCTGTTCGGTGCACCGATGGCGTATAATCTGCATAAGGCATTCATTCCGATCCGCAAGCAGGGCAAGCTGCCGCGTGCAACGTCCCGCATGTCCTACGAGCTGGAGTACGGCATGGAGACCATCGAGGTACACCGCGATGACATCAAGCCGGGGATGAAGATCGTCGTTGTCGATGACCTGATCGCTACCGGCGGTACGCTTGAGGCGGCTGTCCACCTGTTGGAGCAGCTCGGCGCAAAGGTCGTCAAGGTTGTCTGCCTGCTGGAGCTCAAGGGTCTGCACGGACGCGACCGCATCAAAACCTGTCCGGCGGAGACGGTTGTCGCTTACGAGGGGAAGTAAGCAAGGGCAATACCGCATAATTGAACAAGAGTGATTTGCAAGTAAATTTTGCGGTGTTGCCCAAGACATTTCACAGTAATCAAGGCGAAAGCCTGAAAATTAAAAAGGGGGTTATTCGATGTTTGAACGTGTTTTCAAGCTATCGGAACACAAAACCACAGTCAAGACCGAGGTCATGGCCGGTATCACTACCTTTATGACCATGGCGTACATCCTTGCCGTAAACCCGAGCGTACTCGGCTCCACCGGTATGGATACCACCGCGGTATTGCTGGCAACCGCCCTGGCATCCTGCCTGGGCACGCTGTGCATGGCGTTTATGGCAAACCTGCCGTTCGCGCTCTCTGCCGGCATGGGTCTGAACGCCTTCATGGCGTACACCGTTGTTGCAGGCTATGGCTACAGTTGGCAGGTTGCGCTGCTGGCCGTATTCATTGAGGGCCTGCTCTTCATCGTCCTGTCGCTGACCAATGTGCGTGAGGCCATCTTCAATGCCATTCCGCTGACGCTCAAAAAGGGCGTTTCGGTTGGTATCGGTCTGTTCATTGCCTTCATCGGTCTGCAGAACTCCGGTCTGTGCGTAGACTCCGCTACGCTGGTCGGCATCATCAGCTTCCCGGAGAATTTCCACACCGCAGGCATCTGCGCACTGCTGACGCTGATCGGTCTGTTCTTCACCGCAGTATTTTACACCCGCAAGATGAAGGGCGCCATCCTGTACGGCATTCTGCTGACCTGGATCCTCGGCATGCTCTGTCAGGTGACCGGCCTTTACGTTCCGACGCCGGACGCAGGCTTCTATTCCCTGTTCCCGAGCTGGGGCATGACCGACTTCTCCAAGCTGGGTCTGACCTTCGGCCAGTGCTTCAACGTGGATTTCAGCGCAGTCGGCATCGTAAACTTTATCGTTGTCATCTTCTCGTTCCTGTTCGTTGATATTTTCGATACTCTGGGCACACTGATCGGTGTTGCCACCAAGGCGAAGATGCTCGATAAGGACGGCAAGCTGCCGGGCATCAAGCCCGCTCTGCTGGCAGACTCGATTGCAACCTCCGCAGGTGCAATTCTGGGTACTTCCACCACCACCACCTTTGTTGAGTCCGCATCCGGCGTTGCAGTCGGCGGCCGTACCGGCCTGACCGCTCTGGTTACCGGCATCCTGTTCCTTGTATCCACGCTGTTTGCGCCGATCTTCACTGCCATCCCGTCCTTCGCAACCGCTCCGGCGCTGATCATGGTCGGCTTCCTGATGGTAGGCACCGTAACCGAGATCAACTTCGATCTGGACAACCTGACCGAGTCCATCCCGGCTTACCTCGCTATCATCGCTATGCCGCTGTTCTACAGCATCTCCGAGGGTATCTCTCTGGGCGTTATCTCCTACGTTCTGCTGAATGTTGCAGCCGGCAAGGGCAAGAAGGTTGCTCCGCTGATGTACGTTCTGGCAGTACTGTTCGTACTCAAGTATATCTTCCTCTAATTCAGAAATCGTAAAGATTGCAGAAGGCTGCCGAAGCTCGCTTCGGCAGCCTTTTTTTGTGGCATGAAAATCATGGTAAATATCAGAGAAAATAAGCAAAAACAGCGGAGATTGCAGTTGAACGGTGTCGATACTTGACAGAAAACGTAGGAGTTGGTAAAATATAAAACGACTAAATTGGGGCAGTATACCCGTTTATCTTGTATCCAAAGGGAAGGAGGCAGCGAATATGACACAGCAGCGCAAAAAGTGCGGAAAAGGCGGCTTTACTCTTGTAGAGCTGGTGGTTACGCTGGTCATTCTGAGCATTCTGTTTGCCATCGCTGTACCGAGCCTTCTGGGGTATATCCATCTGTCGCAGTTCCGAAAGAATGAATCGTACGCTAAGACCATGTATCTGTCGGCAGAATCTGAGCTGACCTACCTTCGTACCGGCGGTGAATGGGAGTCATTCTGCAGCAAGGTGAAGAAGGAAGGCGTGCTGAATCAGTCGTTTGATGAGTCGGATGAGGACCGGAAAAAGCTGGTCGGTCGTATTTACGGCATTCGTCTGGATGCAGGCGAATACGCAGAAGGCGAGCTGTCGGGTGACGGTGCACTCGTCGGTGCGCTTCTTTCGCAGGATACCTACGATAAAAGTGTGCTGAATGCTGCAATCTGCATCGAAATCGATGTGGAAAGCGGTCAGGTTTATTCGGTTTTCTACGGCACAAACTGCAAGGGACTGTACTACGGATCAAATGAGGACAGCAAACCGGCGGATATGTCCGGCAGCTGGCTGGATATTGATTACAGCAAGCGCGACCGCGATACGCGCCGGGAAGAACGGCTGGGCTATTACTCTGTTCAGGATGCAGTCAATGCTGTCAGTCTGGATGCGACCAAGCTGAAGATCACCTCAATCAATCTGGTAAACGGTGAAACCCTGTCGCTGAACTGGTCGAGCAATGTGAAGGATCAGGATCTGGATAAGGTTTATTACGAGGTCAAGCTGTACAGCAGTGAGGACAAAGCGCAGCTCCTGTCGATCAATATTCCGGGCAGGAATTTGAAAACGGGTTCGCAGTCGGTTGCGGTTACGACCGAGGACAATGCGACGAAGGATTATACCTTCCCCGTGGAATACGACCGTACCAACAAGCGGGCAACACTTGTGCTGGACGGTATGATGAATGCGAAGCTGTACGACCGGCTGGATAAGCTGTCCTCTGATAACGAAGCAGCCTTCTGGCAGAGCAGCGATACCAGCATCACGCGCTTCGGCGGCAAGCTGAAAACCCCGCTGAATGTTTACGCAGCCGTGCAGGTGTTTCCGGACCCGAACGCAGAAAACACCCGCGGTGAGGAGTATCAAAAGAGTGACGCTATCGAATCCAATAAGGCGAACACGCTTTTCGGTGACGGCACCCGGTCGGATAACAACCGGTGCGAGATCGAAACCTTCCGTCATTTGTCCAATATCCGTTATATGGATACGGCGGCGGCATTTGCCGTTACCGCACGTTCTCTGGACTGGACGAGCGACAGTGTAAAGGTTTACGGTACGGCAGCCCGCGGCGCGCTTTTGGTCTCCGCCGGCAAGGATATCGGCTTCCCGAGTATCCCTGCGCTGCGCAGCAATCAGACACTGGACGGCACAGGCGGTCTTCTGAACCGCATTGCCGGCGTGTTTACCGGCGGGAATGTCATCAGTAATCTCAAGCTGGATGAGACCTCGATTGCCGATGACGCAGAGTATCTTGGTCTGTTCCGGAAAAACGCAGGCACGATCTATAATCTGCGTCTGCTCAATCCGCAGGTGGAGATTGCCTCGGGTAAGCTCAAGGGTGTCGGCGCAGTCTGTGGTTACAGCAATGGTTCTTTGAAGGGCGATAACGTGGACGGCACCCAAGCCAGGGTGGAGGCTGCGCTGACTTCGGCACAGGCGCAGGGCGCTGTAACCCAGTGGCTGAACTTTCTCGATGAGGTGGAGCACAGGTACAAGGGTCTGCGTGTGACCAATTTCAGTATTGCAGACTATGATTATGTGGCAAACAACACGCAGGCGGTCAGCACCAATCTGATCACCGGCACGCTGGAGATCTACATGTGTGTCAGCGACAAGGAGGCAGACGCATGAAAACCAATTTGCGTATCGGCGAAGTGCTGATGGAGCGCAATTACATCACGCAGGAGCAGATGGAGCAGGCGCTCGCCTACCAGAAGGAGCACCGTGAAAAGCGAGTCGGTCAGATCCTGATCGAGCTGGGCTTTGTCACCGAGGCGCAGGTGCTCGAGGCACTGGCTGCCCGTCTGGGACTGGAGATCGTGAGCATCGGACAGATGCAGGTCGATCTGACCGCTGTCCGCATGATTCCGCGCGAGCTGGCGGAAAAGCAGAACCTGCTTGCGGTCGGCTTTGCGGACAAGAGCCTCGAGGTCGTGACGAACGATCCGCTCAACTACTTTGCCTTTGAGGAAGTGCGCCAGCTGACCGGCTGTCAGGTGGTCATCCGCCTGAGCGAAATGGGTCCGCTGCAGAGCGCAATCCGCTACTATTACGCCGAGGTCGGTGCACAGCAGGCGGCACAGAACGCCAACGAGGACTTTGCAGAGCGCAATGTGGAGATGTTGCAGGTCGAAGAGAGCGAAAGCGGCGATCCGGAAGCGCCGATCGTCAAGCTGCTCAACAGCCTGCTCGACCGTGCCATCAGCACCGGCGCGAGCGACGTGCATATCGAGCCGTTTGAGGGCAGCACGCGCGTGCGCATGCGTATCGACGGCACGATCGTCGATTATGTAACGCTGCAGCGCAGTGTGCACCAGCCGCTGATCGCGCGAATCAAGATCATGGCGAACCTCGATATTGCCGAGCGCCGTCTGCCGCAGGACGGTCATTTCCGTATCCGTGTGGGACAGAGCGAGTACGTCAACATCCGTGTATCGCTGCTGCCGACCGTGTTCGGAGAAAAGGCCGTGCTGCGAATTCTGGCAACGGCGGGTCAGGTCGATCACGCCAGCCACTTCGGCATGGATGACGAAAGCTATGCAAGGTTCCTGCCTATGCTGAACTCACCGAACGGCATTATTTATATCACCGGTCCTACCGGTTCGGGTAAGTCCACCACACTGTACATGGTGCTCGAGTACCTGTCGCACCGGCAGGTGAATATCTCCACAGTTGAGGATCCGGTGGAGAAGAACGTGCCGAGCATCAACCAGACGCAGGTCAATCCGGTTGCCGGACTGACGTTTGAGTCCGGTCTGCGCGCGCTGCTGCGTCAGGATCCGGATATCATCATGGTCGGTGAGACCCGTGACGGCGAAACCGCTGGTATTTCGGTTCGTGCGGCCATCACCGGTCATTTGGTGCTGAGTACGCTGCATACCAACGATGCGGTCTCGAGCATCGTCCGTCTGGCCGATATGGGCATCGACCACTATCTGATCGCAAATTCGCTGGTCGGTCTGGTCGCGCAGCGACTGATGCGCAAGGTGTGTCCGCACTGCGGCAGAGAGGTCGCAGTTACGCCGCAGGAGCAGGCGCTGCTCGGCAAGGATATCACGACCATCAAGCGCGGCACAGGCTGTGCGCACTGCAACGGCACCGGCTACCGTGGCCGTATTGCCGTGCATGAGATCGTCGCGATCGACCGCAATATCCGCCGCATGATCAGCCGCGGCGCCGAAACCGAGGAGATCGAGGCCTATGCGCGGGAACAGCAGGGCATGCGCAGCCTGAAGGAAAAGGGCCTGGAACTGGTAAAACAGGGTGTTACTACACCGGAGGAGCTGCTCAGGATCGCGTATTACGCATAACCGGAAACCGCTCTGTATCTTTTGATACAGAGCGGTTTTAACGATTATAAGCAGAATTACAGAACGAAATCCGCATAAATGAACGCGCATTCACTGTTGATTGGCTCCCCGGAGCCGAAAACTTTTCCTTTACATTCTTATCTCAAGCGGGTATAATACCCATTGATGGATGGCATTCCGCAGAGCGGAAGCTATACCTTGTCACAACATGTTTTTCAAATTTTTCCGACAGTGATTTTACGTTGCGTCACACCACAGAAAGCGGGTGACAGCATGAACATTGGCATTGTTGGAGCAGGAAAAGTCGGCTTTTCCTTCGGCAGACTGCTTGCCGCAAAAGGCGTGCGGATATCCGGCTATTACAGCCGCAATTCCGACAGCGCAAGAGAAGCCGCAGAATTTACAAATTCCGGACACTATACCGACCTGGGCAAACTCATCGAAGATAGTGACGCGATTTTCATCACCGTTCCGGATAATGCGATCACCGAGGTGTATCGGCAGGTCGCAGAATTTGAAATTCAGGACAAGTATATATGTCATTGCAGCGGCGCCTGCACAGCCGAGGAAGCTTTTCCGGGTATTCACGCGCAGGGAGCCTATGCAATATCCATTCATCTGCTATTTCCGATCAGCAGCAAGTATAACTGCTGGCGGGAGCTGGCAGGTGCTTTTTTTTGCGTCGAGGGTGACGCGCAGGCGGTCGAGGTCTTTGTACCGCTGCTGCGCGGACTGGGGCTGCAGGTGCAGACCATTTCGCCGGAGAGCAAGGCACAGTACCACCTCAGCTGTGCACTGGCAAGCAACTTTGTCTGCGCACTTGTGCAGCGCAGCGCCGAATTGCTGGGCGGCTGCGGATTCTCCCAAACGGACGCACTGCACGCGCTTGCGCCGCTCATGCGGAGCAATCTGGCGCATGTGATCGAGCACGGTGCCGTCTCAGCGCTGACCGGACCCATTGAGCGCGGCGACACGCAGACCGTGCAAAAGCATCTGTCGTGCCTGACGGAACGAGACGACCGGCAGCTTTACGCGCTGCTGGGACTCGAACAGGTCAAAATGGCACAGGAAAAACATCCTGAGCAGGATTACGGCACGCTTGCCGCCCTGCTGAACGGGGAAAAGGAGCAGAACGAATGAAGAACACAGTGAGCACATTTCTCTCGATGAAGCAAAACGGCGAACGCCTCACCGAGATTACCAGCTACGATTACACGACTGCGAAGCTGGTGGAAAAGGCGGGCATCAACGCGATTCTGGTGGGCGATTCGCTCGGCATGACCATGATGGGCTATGACACGACCCTGCCGGTTACGATGGAGGACATGATCCACCACAGCGCATGCGTCGTGCGCGCGTGCGAGAACACCATGGTCATCATGGATATGCCGTTTATGAGCTATCAGGCGTCGGTTTCCGAAGCCGTGCGCAACGCAGGCCGGCTGATGAAGGAGGCGCGCGGACATGCGGTCAAGCTGGAGGGCGGCGCGGCCGTTGCCGAGCAGATTCGTGCGATTACAGACGCCGGTATTCCGGTGCAGGCACATATCGGCATGACGCCGCAGAGCGTCAACGTGTTCGGCGGCTTTAAGGTACAGGGCAAGGGCGAGGATGCGGCAAAGCGGCTGCTCGAGGATGCCTTCACCGTACAGGAGGCCGGTGCATTTTCGGTCGTGCTCGAGTGCGTACCGCCCAAGCTGGCGGCGCTCATCTCGAAAAAGCTGACCATCCCGACCATCGGCATCGGAGCGGGCGCAGGCTGTGACGGACAGGTGCTCGTCTACCAGGATCTGCTCGCCATGTACGGCGATTTCCGTCCGAAATTTGTGAAGGTATTCGCGAATGTCGGCGAGGTGATGCGCGAGGGCGTCAAAGCATATATCAAAGAGACAAAAGAGGGAACATTCCCGGGTGAGGAACATTGCTTTAAGATCGATGACTCGGTGATTGAAAAATTATACTAAATATAGAAAATGCCGAAAGGAGCAGATTATGAAAATCGTATCAACCATAGAAGAAGTAAGAGCACAGGTGAAGGAGTGGAAAAAGGAAGGACTTTCGATCGGTTTTGTGCCGACCATGGGCTACCTGCATGAGGGACATATGAGTCTGATCGATGCAGCCGGAGAGAATGACAGAGTCGTTGTGAGTATTTTTGTCAATCCGATGCAGTTTGGACCGACGGAGGATCTTGCAAGCTATCCGAGAGATCTGGAACATGATGCGAAGCTCTGTGAGGAGCACGGTGTAGATCTCATTTTCCATCCGACGCCGGAGGAGATGTACGGGGATCAGTTCTATTCCTATGTGGATATGGATGTGCTGACTAAGGAACTCTGCGGACTCAGCAGACCGGTACATTTCCGCGGCGTATGCACGGTTGTGACAAAGCTTTTCAATATTGTGACGCCGGACCGCGCATATTTTGGACAGAAAGACGCACAGCAGCTTGCGGTCATCAAGAGAATGGTAAAAGATCTGAACATGCCGCTTACGATTACCGGCTGCCCGATCATCCGCGAGGAGGACGGTCTTGCAAAAAGTTCCCGCAACACCTATCTGTCGCCGGAGGAGCGGAAGGCAGCGCTCGTGTTGAGCCGTTCTATCTTCCTCGGAAAAGAGATGGTGGAAAAGGGAGAGCGCGACTGCAAAAGGATTCTTGCCGCAATGACAGAGGAGATCGAAAAAGAGCCTCTCGCAAAGATTGACTATGTAAAAATCGTAGATCTTGATACGATGCAGCAGGTAGAGAAGATCGACAGAGGAATCCTTGCCGCGATAGCGGTCTATATCGGAAAGACAAGACTGATCGATAATTTTATGTATGAATTGGAGAACTAGGCGATGACAATTACAATGTTGAAAGCAAAAATACACCGCGCAACAGTAACACAAGCGGAATTAGACTACGTTGGGAGCATTACCGTGGATACGGATCTGCTGGAGCATGCGGGAATCCTGGAATCCGAGAAGG
>OLVW01001248.1_pt1 | contig 22615 bp, 10 predicted proteins | sample 1673301 | NCBI WGS metagenome assembly OLVW01 (sample SAMEA3178941, study PRJEB25190) | human gut metagenome
CCGCGGTGCTGCGCGCCGACATCGACGCCCTGCCCGTCACGGAGCGGAACGACTGCGAGTGGAGATCGCAGAACGAGGGCGTGATGCACGCCTGCGGCCATGATGCGCACGCTGCCTGCCTTCTGGGTGCCGCGAAAATCCTGTCGGAGAACAGAGATGCGTTCAGCGGAAAGGTCCGTCTTATCTTTCAGCCGGGAGAGGAAATCGGAAAAGGTGCAAAGCCGTTTGTCGCAGCCGGTGTGCTGGATGGTGCCGAGCGCGTGTTCGGTCTGCACACCGCGTATGATTTGGAGGCAGGCACGGTAGGACTCAAACCGGGCATCAACAACGCTGCAGTCGATCATTTCCGCATTCGCGTGCACGGTAAGTCCACGCATGTTTCCACGCCGCATCTGGGCGTAGATGCGCTGTACATCGCCAGCCAGATTGTCGTGGCAGTGCAGGGACTGGTTACGCGCCGCACTTCACCGACCGAGCCGGTCATCATCGGTATCGGCAAGCTGAACGCAGGCACGACCTACAACGCCGTGGCAGCATTTGCTGAAATGGAGGGCACAACGCGCACCATTTCGCAGGAGAGCCGCGACCGCGTCCGTGCACAGGTCAGTGAGACCGCGCAGAGCATTGCGGCGCTGTACGGCGGCACGGCGGAAATCGAGTGGACGGACTTTGCCGCTGCGCTCGTCAATGACCCGCAGGTGTGCGAAGAGGCTGCTCGGGTCGTGGATGAGCTGCTCGGAGAAGGACACGTTGTCACAGACCGTGAGCTGTCGCTCAGCGGCGATAATTTTGCCGAGTTTGAGCTGTATAAGCCGGGCGCGTATGCGTATCTCGGCACCGGCAATCCGGATTTGCCGCACACGATGATAACCAACCACAACGGCGGCTTCGATGTGGACGAGAATGCACTTGTGACCGGTGCCGGTCTGTATGTCGGCTACACAGTCGCGCGGCTTGGATAAAGAAAGCGAAACGCTCAGCTATCGTTTGGTAGCTGAGCGTTTTGCTTTTGAAATTACAGTTTTGAACTTACATCCCGCACTCAAGTCCGTTATACCGTGTCACCACAAACGGATAGCTGAGTGTTTCAGGCTGGATGCCAAGCTGCCGCAGACCGGCGCACAAATCCTCGACAACCTGCATATCGTGGTCGCGCTGCGCGACGGACAGTTTCATTTTATCTCCATACGACGAGATCAGCAGCGCAAACGGCTGCACAGCACACGGCAGGATTGCGCCGTAATCGAGTACATACGGACGGCAGCTTTCCGGCAGGGCGAATCGGCCGACATTGGTAATGAGAAAGCTGTCCTCGAGCACAAAATCAGTCGTGACCTTCTGTGCCGCCTGCATTTTCTCTGCGAGCGGCATGTCTGCCTCATGCAGCGATTCACAGCGGTCTGCGGCGGCTTTTGCACGATAGAGCAGCTGTTCGCGCTGCATCTGATCCTTCAAAAATGCCTTCGTGCGCCGGAACACCTCGTCATTCGGCAGATCACGGTACTCCGGAAAATACGGCAGATCGATAAAGCAAATAAAATACCGCGTGGTAAGCGTCGGCAGCAACGGACGCAGATCGACCGGAATCTCCGCGATAACCGGCTTGTCCGTTCCGCCGAACTTATCATCAAACGCTTTCATCATCAGCGGAGCCAGTACAGACAGCGGACTGACGCCGATGGACTTTGCGTAATCGTGCAGCTGAGAAAACGGGAACGTCACCTCGGTGACGACCTCGGAGCCGTCAGCGCCCCACTGTACCTCGGGGGCATGAACAGCCTCCGGCTTTTTCCAGATGCCATCCGGCGAAAATTCACGGTCTGCCAGCTGCTCGTAGCCGTTTGCGCTCTCCTCAGGAGACCAGCGGGTATCCATGCCGCGCACAGAGCCGTCATTCTCAACCGGGAAACCGCAGTTTTTCAGGTACTGGAACAGTACACAGCGGATAAACTCCTCGAATCCGCGTCCATCCGAGATAGAGTGCTGATACTCCATATAGATGGTCTTGTCGTGGTAGCCGACGAGAAATAAGTATCCGTTCGTATCCTTGGAGCCGATGGTGTAGCGGGTGGATACGCCGTCGAACGGCAGCACTATGGCGGGCTGCACGTTTCGGCGGTAGCGGAACGCGGTCTCGGTCGGCTCGGCGGTCAGCATCATGTGCGGAAAGCGCAGCAGTGCCTGCTCGACGGCTTCACGCAGCTTGTCCGGGCGCACTTTATCGCGCATGCGGATGGTGTGGCGCGGCACACAGGCGACGGTTTCATGGGTGTTATACAGGAAGATTTTTGCATAGCTGTCCGTGCGGAGCAGCGGGTCATTCATGGTCATTATAGCATTCTCCTCAAAGCATAATCCGGCGCATCTTATATGGTAATTTCAGTATATCACCCTGCAACGACGTTGTAAATCAAAATGAGTCGAATTTGCGCAGTATTATGCAAATATAGAACATGATGTACGATATAATGAGCCGCGAGCCTGAAAATACTTGCGATTCGGTTGGCAGAGTACATCACGCCGGAGAAGCTGACATATGAGCATGGAATTTCTGCCGCGGCTGTTCGATTCGTTCTCGCGTGAGCGTATTCCGTGTTAGAAGCAAAAAAACAAGCGACACCATATTTCGATTGGTGTCGCTTGTGTGCGTTTTCAGGTGCTGTCGGTATTGTCTGCCCTTGCAGGGCGGTTGTTCATACCATATCCGTTGGGTAGTATGGATCGGATGGGATTACTGGTCGGTGTAGCGGCTGAGGATAACCGCTACCTGAGCACGGGTTGCGGTGCCGTTCGGCACGAGCGTAGTCGGGGTAACGCCGGTTACCAGACCGTTGCCGTTCGCCCAGCTCATTGCTTCAGCAGCCCACGACTCGACAGAAGCCGCGTCTGCGTAGCCATCGAGTGCTGTGCTGCCCTGCGGCGTATGACCGCGATAGGTATCGTAGCGGTACAGGATGGCCGCCAGCTGCTGACGGGTGATCAGCGTATCCGGCTGGAATCTGCCGTCCGTGAAGCCGTTGACAATGCCGTTTTCGGAGGCCCATGCGATGGCTTCTGCGTACCACTTGCCGTCCGCCACATCGGTGAACTGTGCGGTGGAAGCGGCCTTGCTGCCGCTCATGCGGTAGAGCACCTGAACCAGCATTGCGCGGGTCATGCCGTCATCCGGACCGAACCTGGTTGCAGTCAGGCCCTTGAACCAGCCGTTCTCGAGTGCAGTGTTGACCTCGTTGTAGAACCACTTGCGCAGGTTGACATCGGAGAAGTCGCTGCTGTACTCGTGGGTGATAACGAAGGTGGAGAAGTGGGTGGTCTTAAAGGTAGCCTTTCCGGTCGCTGCATCATAAATGACAGGCAGCTTCTCGAACGAGCCGTCCTCAGCAAGATAGTATGCAACCAGATGCGCGGCGTTCTCGCCGCTCTTGAGGCTGTATGCTACAGAAACCGAAGCCGTGCCGTTCAGCGCATGAACGCGGGTTGCAGTGCCGTTTTTCGGCTGCACCTGCGCAGAAATGTTCAGGATGGTGCCGTTCTTCGGCAGGTATTTGCGCTGTGCGTCCGTCAGGGAGGACTTGTCAGCGGAAGCGATCGAAATACTTGCCATACCATCGGCCTGTGCGGCGCTGCCGAGTGCGGTCAGCGTCTCACGGTCGAGTGCAACCGTGCCGTTCGGCAGGGTAAGCGCTGCGCCGTTCTTTGCACCGGCGAGAGCAGCTACCACATCGCCGGTGAGCGATACCGTACGTACGGTGGAATCTGCGGACAGGTCAAGCGTCAGCGAATCCTTGCCGGAAACCGCAGTCAGCTTGGAGCTGTCGGCGGAAACCGCTGCGGTGCCGTTCTTTACCTCAACCGTTGCGGGAACCTTGGTGCCGTCCGGTGCGATAATGGAGGACGAGCCGCTGTCGGTCGGAGTCGGTGCAACAGCGCCGCCGCCTGCTCCACCGCCGCCGCCTGCGCCGCTGCCGTTGCTCGGCTTGACGGCAAAGGCTGCGGTAACTGCAACGTCATTCGCCGGCATGGTGAAGGTGTAGGTCAGGGTGGACGCGGAAACCGTCTTGTCGAGCGCGGTATCCGGTGTCAGCGTCAGGGTTTTCAGCTGATAGCCGCTTGCGGGTGCGGCGGTGAGCGTTACCTTGTCGCCAGCCTTGGCGCGTGCCGCAGAAGCGAAAACGCTGCCGTTTTCGGCCTTGCCGGCCGTAATTGCGTAAGTTTTGTGGAACAGATTGTCGGTGTTGACCGCCAGAGCTTCCGTTACGTTGCGGATAACCGCTTCAAAGCTGCCGTCCTTCTCGGTTACGGAAACAACAGCATTCGGAGCTGCCTTCTGAAGTTCGGACTTGATTTCCTCGGCGGTGCCGACACAGTTTGCACTCGGTGTGAGCGTCAGCTTGACCGTGCCGTTCTTGCGAACCTGAGCGGATGCGCTGTTGACTGCACCGGTGTCGTTCGGCTGAATCGGCGTGGTGTAGGTGAATTTGCCGGTGCCGTTCGTGCCGGAAATCTTGGCATCGTACTGTACAAGGTCGGTGAAGTGAACGCGGATGGTCTGGTTGTCATCGAGTGTATGAATATAAATTGGATCGACAAGATTTACACCATCAACCTGTACAGCAGCATCGTTTTCTGCTGCAGTAATGTCACCCTGGGTAACCGTCCACTTTTCGACCATCTTTTGGGTGTTTGGTGCTGCAGTGAAGGTGATTACACTGCCGTTCGGCTGCTTGGTCTGAGAGTTAATCGCGGTGTCGTCAATCTTGGCGGTCAGATGGCCGTTCTCATCAGCAGTGTCGAAAGTAAGCGGATAGCTTGCCGTAACCTTAAAGTATACGGTTGCAGTAATATTCTTGTCCGCACGGATTTTGCCTTCCGGATTGGTTTTGGAGTTTCCGGCAGTCTTTTTTCCGTTCACTTCCCACTGTTCAACCTGATAGCCAGTCTTCGGCGCTGCATGGAAGGTGATTTCCTCATCCTTATAGATGGTTACGCCATCAGTCGGCATAGCCTTGGTCTCAACTTCCTCACCATAGATATCATACAGCGTGTATTTTACGGTGCCGTTGCCGGCTGCAGCGGTGGCCTTGGCGGTGTAGGAAGCGCTCTGGGCAAATTCAGCGCTGATGGACAGATCGCCGGCCAGTTCGCTGATGGTGTAAGTGCCGTTGGTCTTTGCCGCAGCCTCATCCTGAGCAGTACCGTTTACAACCCAGTTCTTGAAATGCCAGCCGCGGTCTGCGCGTGCCTGCAGCTCAACCTTGCTGCCGCCGGGAATCTTGGACAGATCGTCCACAGCTTCGCCGTCTACGGTTGCAATGATCGTGCCATGCTCCATTTCCGGTGTGGTAATCGCAAATGCGGCACGGTCGGTCTTGAGCGAAACCTTGGTGTTCTCGGTGATGGGGAAGGTATAGCTGCCGCCAGCGTTGAGCTTTCCTGCTTCAACAGCCTTGCCGTTCACCTGATAGGTCTCGCCCGTGGCGGCAGCATAGCCTGCCTTGGGCGCTACCGTAATTTCCGTATCACCGGTAACGCTTTCGCCGCTCTTGAGAGACTTGGTGAGCGTCTTGGAGGTATCGTTCGGATCAACCGTCTGATAGCTTGCGGTCAGTTCGCCTTCCAGCGTCAGCGTGTAGCTGTCGCGCTCGAATACGGCAGCCAGATCAATATCCTGCACGCCAACCTCAACAGAGAGCGTGTTGGAGCCGTTATCGTGCGGGGTGCCGGACGGATAACTGTTTGCACCGCGTTTCGCGAGAATCCACTGCTTGAAGTGCCAGCCGGTATTCGGCGTTGCGGTGAAGTTGAACTTTGCACCGCTGGTAATGTAAGCCGGGAAGTTCTTGAGGCTTTCGGAGCCATCTTCATCCGTGCATTTGAGTGTACCGCCCTGCTTATTCTGAACGGAAGCATTCAGTTTGGTATCGGTGGTCTTGAAGTAAACCAAAACAGATGCCGGTTTTGCAAGGGTCTTGATGGTAACCGAGTTCTTCTCCTTGCTGTCCTCGATTTCCTTGCCGTCATAGGTCCAGTAATCGACTGCATAACCTGCATCCGGCACAGCCGTCAGGGTAACATCGGTGTCTGCGGTAAAGCTGGAGATTGCACTGCCGTCATCCGCCTTGCCGGCATTCAGACCTGCGGTAATGATCGACGCAGAACCGACAGAGTGCTTGTTTGCGCCTTCGCCGAAGCCCTCAGCCTTGAGGGTAAGGATGTAAGTCGTGCCGTTTACCGTGTAAACGCCGGGGATAAAGGTGAATTCGTAGTTGTTGTACAGCGTTTCGTTGGTAGCAGTAGTCTTGCACGGAGAAATCGTGTAGTTGCTGGGTGCAATGTTCGGCGCGAGCGTTACCTCGTTGCCTGCGGTGTTGACTGCGGTATAGCCAAGGTGCAGAGCAGCAATCTCATCAGCAGTCATGTTTTTCGTGTCTGCCGTGAGAGAAAGCTGAGTGCTCGGATTGACCAAAGTCTGATCAACGCCGTCCTTCGGGGTGACAACGCGTAGCGTAACGGCACGCTGAACAACGGTAAACTCGGTTTCCGCAACCGGTTTGGTTTCGCCGTTTACATAAGCATACAGCGTGTAAGTGCCGACATCCAGCTTCTTGTTCGCTGTCAGCGGCTGCGAATCCTTGGAACCGGAAACTGCATACTTGAAGGTTGCGTTATCGACCTTCTGCAGACCATGCGTATCTTTACTCATGCGGGAGAGCGACGGCGTTACCGTATCGCCGTAGGTGAAGCGGGTGACGCTGTTGTTATCCTTGCCGTTGGTGAGCGTTAGCTGATAGCCGGTCGCGTTCTCGCCAACGAGAACCATCTGGCCTTCCGCGTTGCTCATATCCTTGAATACATAGCTGCCCGGATAATACGGGGTAACCGTGTAGGCGCCGTCTGCGGGCACAATAACATCCTTTGTAACCTTGCCGGTTTTGTCAATCTCAGCCGCAACCGTGGTAGAGAAGTCCGTGCCGCGAATCAGGAAGCTGAGCGTGCCGGTCGGGATGGTGGAGGTAGCAGACGCGGAACTCATTTTAGCGCTGATGTGCAGTGTGCGGTCAAACTGAGCAGTGTTGTTTTTTTGTACCTTCTCCGCCGTAACATTCAGCTCACACTTGGGTGTGCGCTTGCTGTACTGTGTGGTAATCTCAGGCGAGTAAGCGGAAATGCTGAACTCCTTCTGAGCGGTGTTGTCGAAGTAGAGCACATTCAATCGGCAGCGGTAAGTGCCCTTGTCGGCAGAACCGGCGTTTTCGATGCTCAGCGTATCGGAAACGCTGCCGGCAATCTCGGTCCAGGAACCATTGTTCAGCTTCTGCCACTGATAGCTTACGCTGTTGTACTTGCCGCCGTCCGGATTTTTATTGTCTCCGTTATACTTAACCGTTGCGGTTGCCAGAGAATCCGGATAGATTGGCAGAACCGTCTGATTCTCCTTGCCGTCAATCGTTACCGAAATATCGGGATAGCCTGCTGTGGTCTTGGTGCGGCAGGTCAGCGGTTCGCTGTAAATGCTGTTGCGCTGCTGCTCAGCCTTGTTGTTGTTGCGGGTCTGAATCTGATATTCATACTCGGTATAGGGAGACAGGTTCTTATCCGTGTAGCTGAAGGTGTAGGTGCCGTCATCGTGACGCTCACCATCGGTGAACGGCACAAATGCGAGTTCCTTGCGTCCGGAGCCGTCCGGGAAGTTGTAGTAGCGGTACAGCTGGAAACCGGAAACGATCTTGTCGTACGTCCACGTCAGGGTGACGGAATCATCGGTGGTTTTCGCAACATCCTGCTCAAAATCCTCCGGCAGCGGAGACGGAGCCTGCGGCTCGGTTACCGCGTAGGTAACAACCGGGAACGCCTGATTGCCGCTGCGGTAGTTGTAGCAGAAAATACGCCAGTTCATGCCGTAGCCGTACGGTTTGGCTTCAATCGGCATGTTCTGCAGCGAACCGGAGAACGAGCCGCCTGCGGTGTTGACAGACACCTTGCCGGCAGAGCTTTCCGAACCGGCCACTACGCCTGCGGTTACGCCGCCTGCGCCTGCACCGGCCTTGGTTTCGATAGAGGTGGTGTTGGTGTAGTTTTTGCTGTCCGAGGTGGAGAAGCTGATCTCCTGCGTGATGCCGGAGCCGCCGCCTGCCGCGGTGAAGTCAACCTTAGCCGGATCACCGTTATAAGCCTTGGAGCCTGCACTCGGTGCGCTCGGATAGCTGGACGGATCACCGATCGTATGCGTCAGCACGCTGCCCGAAATGGATGGCAGAACGCTGTAATCCTCGGCGATATTTTCGTAGTCGGACAGGTCGATCAGACCGATCGAGGCTTCGTGCGGGATGGAAACGGTGGAGGTTACTTTAGTGTAGCTGCCCTTGCCATCCGGGATGTAAGAGGTATACTCGTAAATCTCCATCGGGATGGAATAGAACGCCACTCTGTCCTCGCCGGAGGTTGTCTCGTAGGTGATGGACTGCTCGAGCGAGGAGGTGTGCTCGGTCTCGTAGGTGAAACCGGAGGTAAAGGCGGCTTCCGCCTCAACGCTGCCGATCTTAACGCCGAATACCGAGAATTCCTGCTCAAAGGAGACGTATGCGCCGACCGAGATGGTAGAGGAGGAGCTGGTGCCGTTCTCGGTGCCCTTCATGCTCGAGTAGGTGGTGGAGGACTCGGCATAGTTGCCGGACAGGTCATCACGGTCGAGCAGATCGGAGAAGTACGGAGGTGAAGCCAGTACCGCCAGAACCTGCGGGTCGGAGTAGGTGTAATAGTGCTTGCCGGTGTAGGTCATGTAGCTGGTATCGTCGTCCGTGTTGGCGAGACAGAGCGTGTACGAGCTGTTGACATCGGTTTTTACCGGCTGAGAGCCGTCAAACAGGTTGACGGTCGAAAGTCTGGTTGTACCCGGCGTGCGGGTGGTGTAAGGTGTTGTTTGCGATGTAGTAGCATCTACATAGCCGACAAAAGCGTTGTAATAGGACTTTTTACGGAATAACTTGTGCCACCAACTCTTGTAGTAGGCACGGCGCTCGTACTTAGGTACTTTACCGGTGACGTTGTAGGAGTCAGACTGCTTGTCTTCATCTTTGGACATGGTCTGCGTCAGTGTGAACAGCGTACCCGAACCTGCGGTGTTGTTGTTTGCATCCACTGCGGTGGTCACAGAGCCTGCGGATGCATCGTACTCAACGTAGTCCTCATTCGGCATAGCGGCCGTGTTGTCGAGTGCCTGCTTGATATTCAGACCATTCTCATCGCAGGAGATAACAAGGCTGTCAAAGTACAGCAGATCGCTGGTTTTGCCGTTATCATTCGACTTGTTCTTATCTACTTCGCCTGCGGTCGGACGGGAGATAATCGCCGTATTGGCCGGGCACAGCGGCAGAGAATGGAAAACGTCGGTGCCGTTTTCGATGTGATTCTGCATTGCGCTGTAAATATAGTTTCCGTCCTTATCCTTGGAGAACAGATCGAAATTCTGCGAAACAGACGGCTTGAAGGTGACGCCGTTCCATGCGTACAAGCCTACATAGCGTGTATTCTGCTTATTTGCCTTGAGGTCGGCATCCGACTGAGCCGCCAGAATCAGCGTTTTGCCGCCGCCGGTCATATCGCCGAAGGCGAAGGATGCGCGGACCAGATTGCTGCCCTCGTAGGTCAGCGGGAATTCCTGCGAGCTCTGCAGCATGTGCGCGCTCGTGGAACCGAACATTACAACGGCACGCGAGCCTGCGTTCTGCTGCGGACCGTAGTAGTAACCCCAGGTGCAGGCGAGATCGTCTACGCCGTCCTGGTTGACGTCACCGCTGACGAGAGAGATCATGTTGGAAACGACACTTCCCTCACGGAAGAAGTACGTCCACGCCTGTCTCCAGTTAGAGGGATTGGAGTAATCTTCAGTCTGCAGGTCGTAAATCTCAATGCGGGAATTGCCGACCTCCGGCACATAGACCGCAACCTCGTCCTTACCGTCGTTGTCCCAGTCGCCGGTAGCTACCTGCAGGTAGTTTTTCAGCTGATACGGGTTTTCTGCGAAGTTTTCGACCTTTTTGGCAGTCGTGCTGCCTTCGTCGCTGGTGTCGGTCAGATTCGGGTTGCCGATTTCCTTGCTGGTGTCCAGCAGCGTGATCGGCTTGCCGTACTCGCCGGTTTTCGCATCGCCGAATCGCAGGTACAGACCACCTTTCGCGCTCAGGTCACCGGCGTAAACCATGACCGTCTGCGAGGACTTGGCGTCACTGCTCGAGGTGAAATGGCCTGCGGCCACGTCTGCCATAGCGTAATCGGTACCATCCTGCAAATCGGTAGTAGCATTGGTCATGCCGGTCAGATAGCCCTTGGTGGCATAGCCGTCATTGCCCTTGCTGCCTGTCGGGAACTGTGCGTATGTGCCGGTAGAGGTGGTTTTACCCTCAGAAATAGTTTGGTTCTGCTTCTGAGCGCTCAAAAACTGCTGAGCCTTGGTAGATGTGTTATCATCATTGCCGTACAGCGTGCTTTGAAGGGCATTGTCCTTCTGGTTGGACTTGGAAACGCTTGTATCGCATTGCTCTGCGCTTTCACGCTTGTCCAGATTGATTTTATCCGACGGCAGAACATCACTTGTCAGACCAACGGTATACAGCTCGTACACCGGCGTAACCTTGATGGTATTGCGCCCGTATGGGTTGCTGGGGTCGTTGGCATTAAAGCCGTCGGGCGCTTTGCTCGAATCAATACCGAGCGCCGCAAGCGCGTCCGAGCTGCCGGTATCCGCCGCCGCTGCGCGGATATCAAGCGGGCCGCCTATGCCGGCGATAAGAGCCAGTGCCAGAGCAAGGCTTATGCCGCGTTTGAATTTCATGGTATATTCCTCCTTTTCCAATTCTGCGGTGCGGTGGAACGAGCCGCGCCTGCAGAAAAGAGACTGAAAATTGCCTGCGCTTATCATAGCAGCTTTGCAGCCTGCTGTGCGGTCGGGCACACGAAATGTCCGATTTTTGACACGAAATACACCGATAGGAAAAACAGAGTGAACTACGCGTAAATTCTGCAAAAAATGACACACAATCCACAGGAATTATCAACAGGCTGTGGATAAAATGCGGCAAAAAACACCCCGGTTTTGTCAGGTGACAAAACCGGGGGAAAAGATGACGAATGCTTTCGGGCAGGGGGTTAAAGCAGCTCGCGCAGCTTGTCCGCAATGAGCCTGCCGAGCACGGCGTGCTCCTCTGCGGTCAGATGAATCTGGTCCGAGCACTTTGCCGCCGTGACAGCCGAGCCGTCCACAAAGGCGCAGCCGTACTTTTCTGCCAGCGTGCGGAACCGTGCGGGCAGAGCATGGATGAGTGCGGCACTGCTTTCGTCAAACATGCCGTAGTAGACGCTGTCTGCAAGGTTTTCGCCCATTTTCGGCGGTGCAACCAGAAGAATCTGCGGTTTCTGCATGGTATTTGACCATAAAAGCGGACTTTGCATCAGCTTGATCGTGCGGTCCATGGCATCGCTGATGGTGAACGGTGAGTGGCCGTACATTGCCTTGCTGTCGTTTGTGCCGAGCATGATAACGATCACGTCGAGCGGATCGTGCGTTGCCAGCAGGGCAGGCAGCATTGCCATGCCGTTTCGGCTGTAATCAATCGGGTCGGTGCTGCAGATGGTGCGTCCGCACAGACCTTCCTCGATAAAGTGCACGTCCGGGAACTGAGCCGCAACCACACCGGTGTAACGCTTGTCCGCGTCCAGGCGGTGCATGGGATCGTCGCCCTGATAACCCCAGGTGTTGGAATCGCCGTAGAACAGTACATTTTTCATTTTTACGCTCTCCTTTATCTCTATCATAGCATGAAATTGAGGGAATAGATAGGAAAACCGCATTGTATTTCCGCACAGACATGCTACAATAGATACAGATTATTTCCCGGAGGTTTTTCCTATGACCCTGCAGCAGTTGACCTATCTTGTCACTGTGGCCGAATGCGGCAACATCACGGACGCCGCCGAGCGGCTGTTTCTCTCGCAGCCGAGTTTGAGCGCCGCGATTCACAATTTAGAGAAGGAGATGGGCGTTACCGCCTTTGTGCGCTCAAACAAGGGCGTAACCGTCACGCAGGAGGGCGAGGAGCTGCTTTCGTTTGCGCGCATGCTGCTCGAGCAGGCAGACATCATGCAGGAGCACTTCGGCGTGGGCAAAAAGCGCGTGCCCAAGTTCTGCGTGTCATGTCAGCACTATTCGTTCGCGGTGAACGCATTCGTCGAGGTTGTCAAGGAGTACGACGCGGACCAGTACGGTTTTATCCTGCGGGAAACGCAGACCGGTGAGATCATTGATGATGTGGCGTCGGGCAAAAGCGAGCTGGGTCTGCTGTATTTGTCCGAGAGCAACGAAACCGTGCTCTCCAAGCTGCTGCGCAAAAGTGAGCTCGTGTTCGAGGAACTGTTCACTGCCGCACCGCATGTGTTCATCAATAAGGACCATCCGCTCGCAGACCGGAAGTGCATCACGCTCGATGAACTGAAGCCCTATCCGTATCTGATTTTTGAGCAGGGAGACCGCAATTCCTTTTATTTTTCCGAGGAATTGCTCAGCATGCTCGACATGCCGAAAACCATTCAGGTCCGCGACCGCGCAACACTGTTCAGTCTGGTAATCGGACTGAACGGCTTTACGGTCAGCTCGGGCATTATCGACCGCAAGCTGAACAGTCCGAGCATTATCGCGCGGCCGCTCGAGATGGAAGGCAGCATGCGCATCGGTCTCATCCGCAAGAAAAACGTGGTATTCAGCCGCTATGCGGACTCCTATGTGAAGGCACTGAAAAAGCATCTGTCGATAGATTAAAACTGTGAAGGGCTGCGGATAAAACGTATTTGTCAACCGATAGATCCCGTGGCAGGCTATTGTCAGAAAGAAAAAGCACCATCGTGTTACCCAAAGAGATAGATACCCATGAGCAACCGGAAAACCCCATCTCGACATATTCTGCCGCGATGATTCGGGTGTGTCGGTGGAGCACCGGAACGATTCGTGGTCGTTCGACATCGCAAAAGCCGCTAAACGGTATACATTTAGCGGCAGTTTTTTTATCGGTTTCTTCGCCACGTTTCCGGTGCAAACAGCAGAAGCATGGGGAACAGCTCCAGACGACCGGCGAGCATATCGAAAGTCAGCACGATTTTACTCAGCGGGTGCAGTGCACCGAAGTTGGCTGCAGGACCGACCTGATTGAGTCCCGGACCGACGTTATTGATGCAGGTAACGACCGAGGTGAAGCTGGTTATCATATCCTCACAGTGCAGGCTGACAATGAGGATGGAAGTGGCAATGACGATCAGATATGCCACAAGAAAGGCGTTGACCGAGCGCATGACCTCATGCTGGACGCGCTGTCCGTCCATTTTATGCACGCGCACCAGACGCGGATGAATCAGCGACATCATTTCCTTCTTTACGCCCTTGAACAGCAGCAGGATGCGCGAGCATTTCATGCCGCCGCCGGTCGAACCGGCACACGCGCCGATGAACATCAGCAGCACAAGCAGCAGCTTGCTGAATGCAGGCCACTGGTTAAAGTCCACGGTTGAAAAACCGGTGGTCGTGATGATAGACGCAACCTGAAACAGGGAATGGTGGAAGCTCTCGCGCAGCGAACCGAAGCAGCCGCGCACGTTGAAGGCGATCAGCGTGGTAAATACGGCAATCACGCCGAGGTACACGCGAATCTCCTCGATTTTGAACAATTGCTTGAATTTACGGGTCAAAAGCAGAAAATACGCGTTGAAATTGATGCCGAAAAGGATCATAAAGACCGAAATAACATTCTGCAGGTAGGCGCTGTTGTAATGCGCGATGGAATTATTCCAGTTGCCGAAGCCGCCGGTGCCTGCCGTGCCGAGCGAAACGCAGATGGCGTCGAACATCGGCATGCCGCCGAACAGCAGCAGAATAATCTGCAGAACGGTCAGTCCAAAGTAAATCGCGTACAGGATAAGCGCGGTATCGCGCATATGCGGCGATATTTTGGAGACCGAGGGTCCCGGGCTTTCCGCGCGCATCAGATAAATGGTCTGACCGCCTGCCAGCGGCAGGACGATCAGCATGAACACCAGAATGCCCATGCCGCCGACCCAGTGCATCAGGCAGCGCCATAGCATAGAGGCATGCGAAAGCGCCTCCACATCGCCGAGAATGGTAGCGCCGGTGGTGGTGAAGCCGGATGCGGCCTCGAAAATCGCATCTACTGCGAACGGAATCTCGCGGCTGAGCACGAACGGCAGGGCACCGGTCACGGCCAGCACCAGCCAGCACAGCGCGACTGCCACAAAGCCTTCGCGTGCGTAGAACTTGGTGTTTTTCGGCTTGTATTCACACAGAATGCCTGCGCCGACCATACAAATCAGTGCGGTGGCGATATAGGCAGGCAGCTCGGGTTCACGGTAAATGACCGCGGTAAATGCGGGCAGCAGCAGGAACAGGGACTCAATGCCCATCAGCCAGCCGATCAGATAGCGAACGATTGCGAAATTCATTTTTCGCGCCCTCCGGCTGTCGGCAGGAAGATATCCTGAAGGTCGTTCATGCCCTCGAAGGTGGAAACGACGATAACCGTATCGCCTTCATGCAGCACATCGTGGCCGCGCGGAATGATACGCTTGCCTCTGCGGTTGATGCAGCATAGCAGAACATCCGGACGAATCGGCATATACTGCAGGGGAACACCGGTGAGATGGTGCGCCGCAACACGGAACTCAAGCGCTTCTGCGCCGTCCAGCTGATGCAGGGTCTCCACGTTGGAGCCCATCGAGTTCTGCATCGCGCGGGTGTACTGGCTGATCAGCTCGGCGGTGGTCTGCTTGGGGCGAATCACCTTGCCGATCGGCATGCTGGCAATGACTTCCTCGAAGTTCACACGGTTGACCTTGGTGAACAGCTTCGCACGGGAATGACGGCCGGCGTGCAGCGCAAGCAGGATGTTCTCCTCGTCCATGCCGGTGAGAGCCGCGAAGGCCTCACAGGTTGCCAGACCCTCCTCATCGAGCAGGTTGCGGTCGGTGCCGTCGCCGTAGATGATGGTCGCGTGCGGGAGCATTTCGGACAGTGCTTCGCAGCGTTCGAGTTTGTTTTCGATAATCTTGACTGCAATGCCGGAATTCAGCAGGATTTTCGCAAGAAAGTACGAGATTTTGCCGCCGCCGACCAGCATCGCAGAGGAAATGCGCTTGACCGGCAAACCGACCTTCTCGAAAAATTCGCTCTGCTCGTGCGGCGGAATGATAACCGTGATGTTGTCGTTTTCGCGCAGGATGAAGTCGCCCTTGGGAATATAGGTCTGACCGTCGCGGCGGACCATACACAGCAGCACGTCCGTGCGGAGCAGCGGATTGACCTCGCAGACCGCCATACCGTCCAGGCGGGACTCGTGCGGGATTTTGAGGTCGAGCAGCTCGATGCGTCCGCGGGCAAACGTGCTGACGCGGATGGCCGACGGGAAGCGGATCAGACGCGAAACAACACGCGCGGTGGACAGCTCGGGGTTGATGACCATCGAAATACCCAGCTCATCGCGGATAAAGCCGAGGTCGGATACATATTCCGGATCGCGCACACGCGCAATGGCGTGGCAGCCGGATGCCTTGCGGGCGATCAGACAGGAAAGCAGATTGATTTCGTCATGGGCGGTAACGGCGATGAGCAAGTCGGTATCCTGCACGCCGGCTTCACGCAGAACGTGATAGCTGGTGCCGCTGCCCTTTACTGTAGCAAGGTCGTGTGTGTTGGACAGTTCATCCAGACGGCGTTCGGACAGGTCAATCAGTGTCAGGTCGTGTCCGGCCGCGCTGAGCTGTCCTGCCAGCTCCGAGCCGACTTTGCCGCAGCCTACAATAATGATGCGCATAGCGCACCTCCGATCTATTTCTCTATAGCTGTGCTCTGTTGACACAGTCTTGATACGCATATAGCGATTATAGCTGTTTGACCGAGAAAAAGCAATATCCAGACAGGAATTTTGCAGGAGTTTAGCGGAAAACCGACAAATAGGGAGAAATGGTCGGTGTATAGCTGATAATAGTATGTCCGAAAAAAAGGAAAAACCACCCGAACGGGTGGTTTTCACTGCGGATTAAAGTTCCGCGACAGGTCACTTAAACTGTGTATAAGTAGTATCGCTTGCGTAGCCGTCGCTGTCGGTCTGGTGCATGGAGACCAGATTGCCGTTATCATCAAAGGTACGGGTATCGGTCGAGAGGGTGCCGCCTTCGATGGTCGAGCGGGTGGTCTGCGTTTTGCCGTCCACCGAGTACACGGTGAGCACCTCGAACACGACGCCGCTCTCGTCTACGGTGACCGACTGGATGAGCCGCCCCTGACTGTCGTAGCGGTTGTCGGTGGAGGAGGTGATATTGTCCTCGCCCTCGTAGGTGCGGGAGGACAGCACGTCGCCGTTGGTGTTCATGCCCATGCGGACGACCATCAGCTCGTTGCCGTCTGCGTCGTAAACCGTGTTGACGGCAGAGGACTGACCGTTGTCAACCTCGGTGTAAACCGTCTCAGAGGAGGCCGAAAGTTCGCCGTCCTCGTAGTTTTCCGTGCGCAGAACGCGGTTTTTGTCGTCATAGCTGCGGCGATACTCCGAGGTGGAGTTGTTGGTCTTGTCGGTGGTGATAGCATCCGTGCAGTTGCCGTTTTCGTCGTAGGTGTAGTCCGTGTAGGTGAAATTGAGCGGTTCTTCCTCGCCTTCCACGGTCTGCATGGTGTAGGAGCGGAAGGTGTTGCCGTCCTTGTCATGGCAGTTGACCGTGTAGCTGCGGTTGCCTTCCTCCGTGCGCAGCTCCAGTTCGTAGGAGGCAGCACGCGGCAGAACGGAAGCCAGCTGTGTCGGCACCTGCTCCATCACGGCAATGCGGCATGCAGGCGTGCGGTCATACGCGATGGTGGCACCGAGCACGATGACCGTGCTTACAATACAGGAAATAATGCGTTTGATCATATTTTTGTTCCCCTAAAATAATTAAGGTATAATAATTTCGGTAATCAAGGTGATTCCGGAAAAATGCAGCCGAACCGGAATTCGGCTGCATTCAGCGTTGCTGGATTTTTACTGCGGTGTTGCCTCAGTTACTTTACGATTTCCTTCGCTGCAGCGGTCAGAGCCTCGACCTTTTCTGCGGCCTCGGCCTTGTTCTCGCCCTTGGCCATGATGTAAACCTTGACCTTCGGCTCGGTGCCGGACGGACGGATGATAAAGGTTGTGCCGCCCTCGAGCTCGTAGTACATCACGTTCTGACCCTTAAGCTCCATCGGCTCGGACTTGCCGTCTGCCATGCAGGTACGGGTGCCCGGCATATAGTCGCGGGTGTAATCGATCTTGTGGGTGCCGATCTGGGTCAGCGGCTTGTCGCGCAGCTCCTGCATGAGCTCCTTCATGCGCTGCAGGCCGGAAACGCCCGGCATAACGATCGAAATGGTCTGCTCGCAGTAGCAGCCGTACTTTTCGTACATCTCTTCCATTGCGTCGTACAGGGTCTTGCCCTGGGTGCGGTAGTAAGCCGCCATCTCGGCGATCAGCATGGAAGCGGTAACGGCATCCTTGTCGCGGGCATAATCGCCGCACAGGTAGCCGTAGGATTCCTCGAATGCGAAAATGTACTCGTGCGAGCCGTCCTGCTCGAACTGCTTGATCTTCTCGGCAAGGAATTTGAAGCCGGTGAAGGTGTCGAAGCACTCAACGCCGTTCTTTTCAGCCGCCGCGCGTGCCATTTCGGTGGTAACGATGGATTTGAGCACCGCCGGATGTGCAGGCATGGTGTTCGTCAGCTTCTTTGCGGTGATGATGTAATCGGTGAGCAGCACGCCGACCTGATTGCCGGACAGGGTAACATACTCGCCGGACTTGTCCTTGAGGACGATGCCGGTACGGTCGGAGTCCGGGTCGGTGCCGATGATCAGATCAACATCGTTCTGCTTTGCCAGCTCGATGGCGAGCGTAAAGCCTTCCTTGTACTCCGGATTCGGGTTCTTAACGGTCGGGAAGTCGCCGTCGATCTTCATCTGCTCCGGCTCACAGATAATGTGCTTGTAGCCCAGACGGCGCAGGATCTCGGGCACCAGACGGTAGCCGGCACCGTGGAACGGCGTGTACACCAGCTTAAATTCATCGGCAACCTGCTTTACGCAGTCCGGATTTACCGCAACCTTAATGACTTCGCCGAGGTAAGCCTCGTCGGTCTCCTTAGACAGAATACGGATCAGACCGTTTTTGACGGACTCATCGTAGTCTGCAGTTTTTACACCGGTGAAGATATCGGTCTTTGCCATTTCGCTGGCAACCACGTCTGCCTCGGCCGGAGGAAGCTGTGCGCCGTCCTCCCAGTAAACCTTGTAGCCGTTGTACTCCTTCGGGTTGTGGGAAGCCGTGATGTTGATGCCTGCGATGCAGCCGTAGTGACGGACAGCGAAGGACAGCTCCGGGGTCGGACGCAGCTCATCGAACAGCAGCGACTGGATGCCGTTTGCGGCCATGATGCACGCAGACTGCTTGGCGAACTCGGCCGAGAAATGGCGGGAGTCATATGCGATGGCAACGCCGCGGTCCATTGCGGCCTGACCATTCGATACGATCAGGTTTGCCAGACCCTGTGCAGCCTGACCGACGGTAAAGCGGTTCATGCGGTTGAGGCCGACGCCCAGTACACCGCGCAGACCGGCCGTGCCGAACGACAGCGGCGCAAAGAAACGGCTTTCGATTTCTTCCTGATTATCTGCAACAGCAGCCAGCTCGGCATGCTCGTCCGCAGAGAGGGCGGAGCAGTCCAGCCAACGCTTGTATTCCGACATATAATCCATTGGTATCACCTCATCGTGTTAGTTGGCGCATCGCCGCTTTCGGTCGACGGATTGCCACTATCTAAATTATACAATATCCGGCTGTCAATGCAAGGGGTTTTGCGCGAATTTGTGAAAAGATTCCATGAAGCGGAGTAATGATATACAAAACGGCAGAGCAGAAATTGTACGTTCTGTGAGAATACCGGAAAATTCTGCGAAAATGCGAAACCAAAACCGGCAGCAGGCCGCCTATTTAGACAAAAGCCCTGTCTCGAGATAAAAATAACAGTACACAAATAAACAAAAGAATGGTAGAATAAAGTTAAATTATAATAAGAGGTGATAGCTTTGAAAAAAGTCCTTTCCGCCGTACTGACAGCGGCGCTGCTAGTCAGTACCGTGCCGGCTGCCTTTGCGGCTTCGGATATTGATGGCCACTGGGCAAAGTCCTACATTACTGAGCTGCATGAAAACGGCATTATCAATCCGTCTGCCAGCACGGGCAACTACGGCCCGGATGACAAGGTAACACGCTGGGAGTTCATGCGCTATATCAACCGCGCGTTCGGCTTTACCGAAAAGGCGGATATCAGCTTCTCGGATGTCAATTCGAGCGATGTTTTCTATGAAACCGTGCAGATTGCGGTCAAGCAGGGTTATATCAACGGTGTCGGCAACAACCGTATGGCGCCGGAGGGCACGCTGACCCGTGAGCAGGCGGCAACCATCCTCGGCCGACTGCACAAGTACACGCCGACGGCTGACCTGTCTGCGCTGGATATGTTCTCTGATCGGGCCAAGCTGAGCGATTACAGCAAATCCTACGTTGCGGAAGCGGTCAAGCAGGGTTATATCAACGGCTACACGAACGGTACCTTTAAGCCGCAGGGCACGCTCAGCCGAGGCGAAATCGCCAAAATGCTGTACGGCTATATGGGCACCTCGCTGAATAAGAACGGCAACGTGTATTCGCAGGCTACGCTTAAGAGCGATACCAAAAACGTTACGATTTCCGTACCGTGCACGCTGGCCGATGCGGATATCAAGGGCAATCTGTACATCACCGAGGGCGTTCTGGCGGGCAATGTAACGCTTGAGGATGTCACCGTTGCGGGCGATATCATCGTCAGCGGCGGCAATGTAACGCTGGACGGTGTTTCCGCACTCGAGATGGTCGTCTCCAACCCGACCGGACTGACCCCGCAGGTCATTGCGACCGGCAACACCAACATCGGCACCACCGAGGTAAAAACCTCTGCAACGCTGACCGAGAGCAATCTGGCAGCGACTGCAGGCGGCTTCTCCGATCTTAAAATGAACGGCAGCAGCGTCAGCCTGACGCTGGATGCAGCTGTCTGGGACGTTGCCAATGAGCAGACCGGCACCATCCTGACGACCGGCAGCACCTCCATCAGCACGCTTACCGCGAACGGAAGAACCACTGTCACCGGCGGCGGCTCGGTCCAGAAGGCGGTGCTCAACTCCAACGGCTGTGAGCTGACCATGCAGCCGACCAGCGTTGAGCTGGCGAGCGGCGTCACCGCGAAGATTGCCGGCAAGGACGTTGCGGCGTCCACCAGCGTTTCGGTTTCTCCGTCCACGCTGTCCATCGACGTAAATAACAAGGACGCGATCGCGTTCTCCTACGAATTCACCTTCAACGCGGACAAGAACGATCTGACCCGTGTTTCGGTCAACGGCACCAATCTCAAGCAGGGCACGGATTACAACCTGCTGAGCGACAAGAACGGCATCCGCGTGTACAAAACCTATCTGTCCACGCTCAAGGCGGGCACCTACACCGCAGAACTGACCTTTGAGGACGGCTCCAAGGCAGCCATCGGTCTGGCGGTCAGCAACTCGGCGCAGAGCGCAGTCAGCCCGAGCCAGATTACCTTTGATAAGTACGAGCAGTCCGCAAACTATGCCGATCAGACGGTAAACGTCGTTCTTCCGGCGGGCACGCGTCTGGATTCCATCAAAATCGGCAGTACGGTGCTCGAGCGCGGCACGGATTACACTTATAATGCAACCAACGGCACGATCCGTCTGCTCAAGGAGACGCTTGCCAAGAAGAGCAAGGGCACTTATACGGTTACATTCGTACCCAATCAGGGGTCGTCCTTTACCTGCTCGCTGAGCGTGGTAGATACCGCGCCGGTGAACGAAGTGGTTCCGGGCACGGTTGATTTTGACGCGAACACCTCGTCCGGCGGCTACGCCGATCTGGTGGTAACGCTTAACATGGTAGACGGCGCAGCGCTCAAGAATATCCGCTCGAACGGCAAGACGCTCGAGGAGAACTGGCAGTACAAGATCAAGGGCAGCAAGGTTACGATCAACAAGTCTGCGGTTGCGGAATTCGGCAAGAGCGGCGCATCCTACGCGGATTTCGTTTTTGTGATGAGCAAGGGTCAAAGCCCGACGCTGCGTGTCAACTACGTTACCACTTACGCGCTGACGGCTTCCGTGGTCGATGATCTCGGTCTGCCGATTTCGGGCGCGTCCGTCACCTTCACGCCTTCGGACGCGGAGAGCGGCACGGCAGCGCAGACGCTGACCACCGGCTCGGACGGCACGGCAACCGTTTATGTCAAGCGCGGCTCGTACGTTGTAACGGCAACGCATTCGCGCTTTACCGCGGCGGTTACGCAGACGGTCAAAATCTCTGCAGGCCGCACGGTCAAGTTGACTGGCGAGATTCTCGAGAATGTACAGCTGGTTGTCACCAACGCGTACGGCGCACCGCTGTCCGGTGCGGTTGTCACGGTCGGCGGCAAGAGTATCACCACCGGCACGGACGGCACGGCGTCGTTCAGCCTCAAGCGCGGCAGCTATGTGGCGCAGGTGGCGTGCACCGGCTACTCCGCACAGAGCGTACAGCTTTCCGTAACCGATTCGATTCGTGAGCGCGTACAGCTCAAGTAATTTCTCCAAAATGCAAGCCGCCCGGTTGGATGGGTGGTCATAAAACAGTAACCCACGAAAATTACTGATATATGGCATCTGTCTGACAGGGTTGGAAAACATGAACCAGGCATCATCGAGATGAAAATCTTGATGATGCCTGGTTTTTATGTGCCACAATGCTTTTCCAACAACCCAACTGTTACCGTATGGGTACAGCGCTGGAATACATTCAACGCACATCAGGAGAATGCTATCTTTACTGCATTGCTCCACGCATAAGAGAAACCGGGTTCGCCATTTAAGAGTAACCCCAGTTTTTCTGTGGAAAGACAATTCCTGAATTGCAGAAATGAACATTCTTGAATTGTGCTTTTGACAATTCAAGAGTTGTCAAAAGCACAAGGTAATAATACTGATATTAATAATACTGATATTAATTATATCTATCCTATCAATCAAGATAATTATAATATACAGAATAGTGATACTCAAACTGAAGAAGAATGGATTGATAGATATACAAAAACAGTAGATGAAATAAAAAAGCAAATTGATTATGACTATCTCATTAATCACGCTGAACGTGATATTGTTGATGAAGTTGTAAATATTATGGCTGAAGTTATGACTGTATATCGTCCGAAATACAAAATTGAGGGTGACTTTATTGAGTATAATGCGGTTGTAAATAGATTTCGGCAAATAACGGCACAAAAACTTGAAATATGCTTGCTTGCATATTCTCGTAAAATTCAGAGAATTAAAAATCCAAAAGCATATTGGATAAGCACATTATACAATATTCCGCTTACCTCAGAAATAGTATTACAAAATATGATAAACAGTGATATATACGAGTCAGGAGGTTAAAAGCAATGCAAATAAAAAAAGATTATACAAAAATGATTG
>OLVW01001269.1_pt1 | contig 22368 bp, 9 predicted proteins | sample 1673301 | NCBI WGS metagenome assembly OLVW01 (sample SAMEA3178941, study PRJEB25190) | human gut metagenome
TGATTTTAGTATATTATTTTGAGCGTGGGGTGTCAAGTTTTATTATACAACATCATCAGGAGGTCGCGCCGCGCCCACCTCTGGCAGAATGCGGACAATCTACTCCAAAAAAGAAAGTCGGCAAATCTCGCCCAAGAAGTTCGCAAACACCAAGTTCCGTAAAATCAATCATCGTAACCTCAAGATATCCAAGAAGCACTACAAAGTGCTTAAAAACGGGACTGTGGAGAAATCCGCGCTGGAAAAGAAAAAGTCCAAAGGGCTTAACAATGCAGTCAGGATTGACAAATCCCGACTGCATTTTAAGAGAGTCGATCCACGCAGATTAAAAAAGCGGAACTACAATCGGCTAAAGCAGAACACCAGTTTCAAGTTGCCTGGCAAAACAGAATGGTACAGTAAAGAGATTAAATCACCATTTGGATTGACTCAAAAGACATTTGGAGCTGTAAAGAAAGTTGCAAGCACAACTGCTGACATTAGCGGAAAAGTCATTTCGACTATCAGCCAGTCTGGTGACGACACCTCCGGAACTGGGGCGCTCAAGCTGGGTTCAGATATCTATACCTATGGCAAACAGGTTACCAGCACCAGCGGAAAAGCTCTAAAAAAGAGCGTTAAAGGTGTTCGAAAAACTGCAAAGGGAATAACAAAAGTTGTTGACCCAAAGCAACGGCGCGCTCTGAAGAAATCAGTAAAACATCAGGTACGACAGATAAACAAATCTGTCCGCAACATTAGCAGGACGACCTCTAAGGTCGCGAAAAATACTGCAAAAGCTACTAAAGCAGCGACAAAGGCAGCAACGCAGGCAGCCAAAGCAACTGCAAAAGCTGCCCAAGTTACTGTAAAAGCAACAGTTTCAGCGATTTCGAAAGTAGTATCATTTATTGCGTCAACATCGCCATGGAGCTTAATAATTATAGGCGTTATTCTATTGCTGATTTTAGTCGTGATGATGATAACAAGCCTGATTTCAAGCGCTGGAGGTACTCTTGATGGTGGAGCAGCATGGGTAATGGGAGATGAAAGCCAGACCACCAGTAAACCCGAGGATGTTTATGAAAACTACAAGGGGTACAAAGACGATATTGACACCATTATCAAAAATGCTGTTATAGATTCACTCAAGGATTCAGTCACGGGGTTCTGCGCGGATAATCCCACTCCGAAAAAAATAATCTCCTATAAGAGTAAGACCATTAGCTCTGGCAGGCTTTACCCGGCGTATCATAAGGATACAACGATAAACGGATACATTGACAGGTTTAAAATTGAAGATGAGGACTACATTGAAATGCTATCCACCTTATTTGTCCTTATGACGAGGGAAAAGCAGCAAACGGAAAATGTCGGCGAGAACGAAATCTTTGAGTTCATATTTAAGACCGAAGATATTTCCGAGTTCATTGGTTCGGTGAATAATAACACATCTCGCTGGGGCGATACGTTTTTTATCAAAACTGATAAGAATGAAAGCCCTGTATCCTGTCCCGGCGAAAACTGCAAGATTAAATATAAATCTGACCGCTGTGCTTCTTACACGGACGCTGATGGACACAAGCATTACTATTGCAAAGGTCACCCTTATTGCCCTATAAATCATACGGAAAAGAAAGTTTCCTTATACAAGGTAACAGATTATTACGATAAATCGATTGAGGAGATATACAATTTCTCCGAAGCCGAAAAAGAGCGTTATAATCTATCCAAGACGATCATCTCAATGCTGATTGAGGAATATGGTTCAGAAGCGGAGGGAGCATGAAACTATACAACTATTTTTCAAGCAAAAGCATAGGTCAGAGAATACGTCTGATAATCGCTTTTGTGGCGCTGCTAACATTCTGCTTTTTTATCATAAAAGGCAACATTTTTGATAAAAAAACAGATACTCCAAATCAGGCTACCAGCCAGACCGAAATCATCGAAGTCACGACCTCGGAAGCAACAGCGGAGGTCACACAAACAACCGAACCGCCAAGTTTTCACATCAGCCTTATTGATGTGGGAATACTTGTTGCCGTTATCACAGCTTACACTATCCACAAATTACGCGAACGAAAACGCGAGAGGAGATAACCCATGAATATATCAAGTCAGATCGCAAAGCTCCGCGAAAAGGCAGAGCAGAAAACATTGCAGCTCATGGAAATAAGCGATAATATCGCGAAGTCCAAAGAGCAGATAAAAGTGCTGAAAAAAGATATCGCTTATCTTAATGAGCAGATTTCAGCGCTTGAAATGAAACAGCTTTCTGAAACGCTTACCAGCAACGGTATCACAAAAGCGGACATCGAAGCTGCTATCGCTGCCGGGCATTTCAAAAAGCCCGAACCCACCGAAAACGTGCCGGCTGAAAACGCGCCGGACACACCTGCAACGGAAAGCAGTACAAATACACCGGAGGTGAACGCAAATGAAACTGGTAGTCGCTGAAAAGCCGTCAGTAGCCCGTGATATCGCTGCCGTAATCGGCGCTGATGAAAAGGTCAACGGCGCACTGAAAGGCAACGGTTACATTGTCACGTCAGCCCGTGGACATCTCGTCCGCCTGAAAGACCCGACCGAATATGACGAACGCTATCAGAAATGGGCGCTCAACGACCTGCCTATCGTCCCGGAATTTGAGTTTACTCCGGTTTCCGGTGCAGAGGATTGCCTTGATGCGCTTACCCAGAATATGCTTAGCAGCGATGTCGATGAAATCATCTGCGCGACAGACGCGGGACGCGAGGGCGAATGCATATTCCGGTACATATACGATTATATCGGCTGCACCAAGCCGGTTAAACGGCTCTGGATATCCTCGCTTACTGCTGAAAGCATAAAGCAGGGATTCAATAATCTTCTTTCCAGTTCGGAAAAAGACAGCGTGTACGCTGCCGGACTCGCCCGTAACAAGGTAGACTGGCTGTTCGGCATGAACCTCTCCCGCTTATACTCTATATATTGCAGCGCGAAATGCTCCGTAGGCAGAGTGCAGACCGCCGTAGTAAACATGATAGTGCAGCGCGACCGTGAAATCGCTGCTTTTGTAAAAAAGCCGTATTTCAAGCTGAAGCTGGAGAACGGTGCGGAGTGGTTTGACGGAGAGGTGGACAGCTTTGCAGAACAGAGCGAAGCGGAAACGGTCAAGGCAAAGTGCGAAAATCAGCTCTGTACGGTAAAGAAAGTTGATACAACGCTGAAAAAAGAAAACCGTCCGCTGCTGTTCTCGCTTACCTCGTTGCAGGCTGAAGCCAACGACAAGCTGGGATTTTCGGCAGCGACAACGCTCACGATAATGCAGTCGCTCTATGAAAAGAAGCTGCTTACCTATCCGAGAACGGACAGCAACTACATAACCGATGATATGGCTCCCAAACTGGAGGGACTGGTGAAGAAAGTGCGTTTCTTCGATGAAGCAGCCGCCGATGAGCTGATACTCACCGGGCTGAACATTGATACGCGCGTAGTCAACAACGCAAAGGTCAGCGACCATCACGCTATTCTCCCGACAGAATACATCGACAAGGCTGAAAAAATCGAGCTTACCAAAGAGGAAAAGGCTATCCTTGACATGGTGATAAGACGTTTCCTCGTAGTTCTTAGCCAGGAATACCAGTACAACGAAACCGCAGTAATCTTCGATGTTAATGGCGAAACGTTCCGCTGCAAGTACAAAGTCCCTGTCAAGCTGGGCTGGAAAAGGTTCTACCCCGGTCAGGACGAGGACAACGGAAAAGCGGTAAACTACACCGAGGGAGAAAGCTTTGAAGCAAAAGACCTCACCATTTCCGAGTGCGAAACGCAGCCGCCAAAGCACTACACGGAAAGTACATTGCTTAAAGCAATGGAGAATATTGACCGCCGTATCGAGGATAAGGAGCTTAGCAGCTACGTTTCCGAACGCGGCTTAGGTACTCCCGCAACCAGAGCTGCAATAATCGAACGCATAATCACTGTAGGTTACATCAAGCGCAGCGGAAAGTCCCTCTTAGCCGAAGAAAAGGGTATCAAGCTGATTGATATTCTTCCCGAAAATGTAAAGAACATCGAAATGACCGCCAGCATGGAGCAGCAGCTTGCCGCGATAGAAAAAGGCAGCGAAACCGCCGAGAACGTCATAGCGCAAACAATACAGAAAGTGCGTGATATCATAACGCTTGAAGCCGGACGGGAACACGTTTCCCTTGCTCCCCCGAAAATCTCCCTGGGAAAATGCCCGAAGTGCGGCGGCAGCGTATACGAATTCACCAAGAACGGCAACACAGTATACTACTGCGAAAACTCCCCGGCTAAATGCTTTTTCCGGCTCTGGGCTGATGATAAGTTCTTCACGACAAAGGGAAAGAAACTTACCTCCAGCATAGTGAAATCCTTGCTTGCAAAGGGCAAAGTCAAATTAAGCGGCTTAAAGTCGGAGAGAACCGGAGCAACCTATGACGCGATTATTTCTTTTTCAGACAAGGACTACAAGGACGCAAAAGGTAATCTCCACTCTGCCTTTTCAATGGAGTTTGATAACTCCAAGAAGCAGCAGAAGACCAAGGATAAAAAGAAAGGCGGTTAAGACAAATGTATTTTTTCCGGGTCGAAATCAGCAGTTTTGACGATGAACGCAAAACTCTTTTCATCGTCCCCGAACAGACTGAGGACGATTTTAGCTCTGTACCATTTTCCGAGAAACAGCTTACGCAGACGGCGGCATATAAGCAGTTTGTTAAAGAAACCAAAACTAATGTCGTTGACGTAAGCTATGAGCTTTTCAACACTCCAGAAACTGTGACCGCCGAAATTACAGAGGAACAGTTCGAACAAATACGCGCTGACGGAAAGCTCGAGCGCATTGACGGCAATGAGCTTAGCATTGTATCTGGCAGCAAGTCAGGAAAAGGCGGCAAAGGCGGCAACTTGAAGATGTATGCGCTCATCGGAGCTGTTGCCGTTGTCGTAATAATACTGATTGCAGTTTCAGCCGCCAAAGGCAAAGGCGGCGATGAAACCTCCAGTACCGGGGAAACAACCGCCGAGGTAACGGTTGAAGCAACAGCCGAAACCACACAGGGAACGTCTGAAACATCAACGGCAGAAACACCGGGTAATCCCACACATGAAATTACCACACCTGCTACTCTGGAAACAAAAGATGTGTATGTTGACGTTCCGTATACTGAGCAGGCAGCAGCCACTACCGAGGAGACCTCAACACCAAATACGCAGCAGACCAGCAGCGGCAGCAGTTCAGGCAGCTCCACTACATACACGATTTCTTTCAACGCCAACGGCGGTACCGGAGAGCTGGAAAGCATAGTTTCCGAGCCGGATCAATATGTAGTGCTGCCTACTGCAAGCGAAGCAGCAAAGAGCATATCAAGGCAGGGATATAAGCTCATCGGATTTACCGATAACAGAGATGTGGAGTATCCCTTATATGACTATAAAATGCCATATCAGAACATCACTCTTTTCGCTGTCTGGGAAACCGAGGAATACAAAGTAACCTACAATTCCAACGGCGGCACAGGGCAGCTTTCCGTTGCTGCCGTGAAATACAGCGAAGATATCCCGCTGCCAACCGACATTGCTGTATATAAAGAGGGATATGAACTTGCCGGGTGGAGTACGGACAAGAACGCTAAAAACCCTGTAAAGAGCATGAAAATGCCCTATGAAAATACCACTCTCTATGCTGTCTGGTCTACCAAAAAGCAGACCGCAAAGCTAACAATGCACTACGATGACAGCGTTATGGTACGTTCCGTGGAAATCGGCTCGGTAATAGATATGGAGCAGGATTTCGGCATTACCAAAGACGGATACATCATTTCAGGCTGGTATTTCGAAAATTCACCGGGCAGAATAGAGTACCTCGATGTTGAGCAGGACACAGAGGTTTACGCCAAGTGGCAGCCTGCGGAATACATAACAATAACCGTTGACCGCAGCTACCTCAATCAGAAGCCGGAAAGATACAAGGTCAGCCTTGATATGAACGGATACGCTACATTCAAAATGCCGAAAGTAAATGACCGGAGCAACGTATACGACCATGTTTACGGCTGCACATACGGGTTCTCCCGCAAGAAACAGACTGGCGAATATGGCTCAATCGAATATTACAGCGACACAGAATACCAGTTCAGCAAGGACACTACCCTATACCGTGTGCTTAATATGTACGGAGGTGGCAAGGGAACAGTCAATGACCCCTACATCATAGATTACTACGACCAGCTCCTTTTACTGGCGGAAAACAAGGCAAAGGGATACTTTATCCAGACTAAGGATATAAAGTTCCCCGGAGAGATTGACCGCCAGCCGATCGATACCGTTCGTATCGGAAAAGGATATGAAAGCAAATACTACGACCTGTTCGTGTATGACGGTCAGGGCTATAAGATAACCGGATTATATGGTGACGGCGGCTTGTTCGGAACAGTAGCAGCAAGCACGATAAAGAATATTGTGATTGACGGAGCTACAATATCCGTGGCGGGTACCTCAACATCGGACTACGGAATACTCTGCAACAGAGTTACAAGCTATGCTTATAATTCCGCCGAGGGTTCCGAAAAATATGGCACAGGAAATACCCGGTTTGAAAACTGTAAGATTTTAAACTGCAAGCTGTATTCTGACAAAACAGCGCAATACATCGGCGGTCTGGTCGGCAGCGGTGGAGAGCTTAACAACTGCTATGCATACAACGTCCTTTTAAGCTGCAAGGGTAACACTGCTGGTGTCGGCGGTATCGTTGGGAACGCTTGCTTTGTTAAAGGCAGCCTTTCAAACGTGATAACGATAGAGGGCAGCAGCATTACAGCAGCCGGCGGAATTGCCGGTTCAGCTTTCGGTACGCAATGCTGGAAAAACGGCAGCAAAGCGGAAATTACAGGCGGCTCGATATTCGGCTGCGGCGTAAGAGGGTTCAGTTCTTCCGGAGCGCAGTACTGCGGCGGCATTACCGGACAGACCACATCTAACGCAACAGGAGCTTACATCAAGAGCTGCTACGTTGCAAACATTATCCTCAATGGCAGCAGCAACGGCAGCATTTCCGGCGGCGATAACCTCAACAATGGATATGCACACTCAATAGCGTTCTGCATTATCGACAAGACAAACGGTTATCCCAGCGTTGGCGGCAAGCTCGTTAATTCACACGAAAAGACAAGAGTGCTGACCGTTCCGGCTGACGGTCTGACCGTAGACGGCGTTCTTTCCGTGCTGAATGCGTCCGGCAGCGGATACACCGAATGGCAGCGCAGCAAGGACAAAAACAGCGGATATCCATTCCCCGGCGGTATTACATTTTAACAGAGATTGTGCTACATATAGCACAAATTCGGAAAAGGAGTATTTATGTTCAACAGGTCGATTATCATGGGCAGGCTCTGCAACGAGCCTGTCATCAAAACCACTCCGTCCGGGAAGTCGTTCGCGACTTTCCGGGTTGCGGTGGAACGTGCATACGCTCCCAAGGACGGCGAACGCGAAACAGATTTCTTCAACATACGCGCGTGGGGCGGCAGAGCAGAGTTCGTATGCAAGTACTTTCATAAGGGCAGCATGATTATGCTCGAGGGCGAACGGCAGCAGCGCCGATATACCAACCAGAATGGTGAGCCTGCTATCTGGGACGAAATTGTTGCCGACATAATCCGCTTTACCGGAGAAAAGGCGCGGAACGAACAGGCTGATGAACCGGCAGCCGTTCCAGACGTACCCGCTTACGATCCGCCCGATTTCCCAGACAACACAGGCGTTGAAACAGACCCTTATCCGTTCTGAAAAATAAAATCGAAATTCTCCAAAAAAATCTTGACTTTATTGCGTTAATGTGATAAAATACAATTACAGGAGGTTAATATGGCTCGACAGACACGAGAAGAAAGAGAGCAGGAAGTCCGAGAACAGTACGAAGCTGTCACCGACAAACTTTACACTGACCGACAGGCATTCAGGGATTTCCTTTCTTTTTCAGGCAAGCACTACAAGCTCCCGGCTGACCATGCAATGATGATATTCAGCAGCAACCCAAACGCAGACATGGTTACAGATTACGACACATGGCAGAAGCTCGGCAGGCAGGTCACACGCGGTCAGAAATCTATGGCAGCGTTTGAAAACGGCAGGCTCCGTCACTACTTTGATATCTCCCAGACCGAGGGAAAAGCGATAAGACCCCGCTGGCATTTCGACAAGGACACGGCAGCAGCGTTCACTAAAGAGGTTTCCGCGCTTGAGGGCAAACAGTTCAACAGCATTACAAGCTGCGTTGACTACTTTTCCGACAGCCAGACCTACGGTCAGATAGCCAACCTGACAAACGCACTGAACGTGGACGCAGCCAAGCGCAGGGAGTTTTCAAAATCGGTCAGCACTATGGTTCGGGCAATAGTAGCTGCCCGCTGCGGATACAACAGCAAGTTCAATTACAAGAGCGACCCGCTTGACCTTTCTGCGCTGGATATGCTGCACAGCAAGGCAGAGCTTGAAAAGCTCACAGAATTCATACAGATAAATGCGAAAGCAGTCCTGCTTTCGATGGAAAAGACCGTAACAGAAATTCAGAGGAGGAACAGTTATGAGCAAGGACATGATCAAGGACGGAATTCGCCAGATATGGTGCGAGGAGGACAGCAAGTACTATCCGGAGATAGTCGAGGAGAACGGCAAGCGGTACAGGCTCGATCCGAAAACATGGATATATTATCAGGAGCTGTCGCTGGGGCTGACGGACGAGGAAGAAGAACTGATGAAGCAGCCGATAGGGCGGTACGGGGCAGCATGGCAGAAGTTCATGGAGGAGAATTACCCGTACGAAATAACCGGGCTGAAGGGCAGAATGAAATGGGAGCTGATACCCCGGCAGATAGACAAGGAAGCCGAGGAAATGGCATGGAACATGGAGCAGGAATACGCCCGGAACAATCCTCGCCCGACAACGTTCACGGAGATAGCAACGTGGGAGAAAACGAAGCAGCTCGAGGTCGATCACAGAGTGATGACCGACTTGGTTCTCCAGCACAGAGCATAAACAAAACGGCAGAAGCTGATACAGCTCCTGCCGTTTCTCTGTCTGATAAGAGCTTTGCGGAACAGGTGGACGAAAGTCTATCTGGGAAGTTGCCATTTTACACAAATCTTAAACTTGGTGATACCCCTGAGATACTTATAAGTGCTGGATTAAGACAGCTCCCTATGTTATATACTCAAAAGCACCTTAAGGATGCCGTGGCTCAAAGGGACGATAACAAACACAGGCATGGTTTATCTGTCGAGCAAATAAAAACTATTCCTGAAAAACTTATAAACCCGATAATGATTTACGATTCATTTAGTCGTAATGACAGTGTTGTTGCCGTTATAAATGACTTTGACCAAAGCAATAATCCTATAATTGTGAGCATAAAGCCCGATGGGGTTGGACGATATGAAGTTGAAGAAATTGAGTCTAACTTTGTCACAAGCATATACTCAAAAGAAAACTTCAAAGAAACTTTCAATCGTTCGATTTCCGAAGACAAACTCCTATACTGCGATAAAAAACAAACACAAGAGATGTTTGAAAGATGGGGGCTCCAATTGCCCGAATTAACAAACTCTCTTGTGTTCAATACTATTATACATCAAAGTCGTAATATTGTCAAGGGTTTAGAGCCGGAAAATAAAATAAAAAATCAGGAGCAGTCTGAAAGAAAGGGACTACAATTATCCGAATTAACAGACACTCCTGACCTTGACAATAGTATACACCCAACTGACGAAATTGTCAAGGGTTCTGACCCGGAAAACGACCTGCGCATTGCCGCCGACGCATTAAGCAGCTACGCAAATGCACAGCTGCAATACTATAACGCCAACGTGCGCGAAGCGTACCAGAGCAATGACAGAAACGCTTTCAACAGCTCCGTAAACACAGCTCTGGATAACATCATCTCTGATGTGGTATCCGAGCGCGTTCCTCTGGAGAGTTTCGGCAGAAGCTGCACAATGGAGCAGTTCATGACTCTGTACAAGGAAATGCTCGAGGATCAGGAATACAAGGATAAGTTCACATCTGAACTGGCTGACCGGGTGTACGGAGAACTCCAGCGACTGGACGAGGTTCGCGAATATGCTCACGCAAACGGCATTCCGTTTAGTGAAACTCCCCATGACCCTGACAGGGACGAGAATAGAAGTCCTTACGACTATGACGGCAGCATGAGCGTTGAGGACGGTGTCCTTGCAGCGGACGCGAATAATCTCGAATGGATAATGAACAAGCGCTCCGAGGAGCTGAAATCATCAGCGATTTCTTTTTCAGGAGATGAATTCAACAGCCACTTCACAGAGCAGGCTGAAAAGGCTCTGCGCGAGTATGCAGCTGAACACAGCTCCGAAAGCTGGTACAAGGATATGCTGAACGACCCCGAACATCTCAAAAAGGTGTCAAATCTGGTCGCTCCGGGTATGTACAATGAGCTGCGTGAGGAAATGCAGCAGAAAAAAATCACATACCCCGCCGTGTATGTAACCGGCAGCTTTCAGCGCAATTTCGACGTACAGAGCGTCGGCTTTGAGATAGGCAAGTCCTACACCGTTGAGGAGTTCAACGCTGCACTCAACAAGGCTAACGAAATCTGGAACAATGATGATAGAAATCAGGACAAACTCAACAGCGTTAATGTTTCGATATACATGGACGAGCAGCACAACGCGCACAGCTATGAGGTTGAGCTGTACGCTATGTACAAGAGCATAGGCGAGGTTATCGACATGAAGCCGTCAATCAAGCCCACGGGCGAATTATCCGAGCTTAAGGCGGCTGTATCGGCGATAGAAAACCCTGTTCTCAATTCCGATGAAATCCCCTCTGACATCGACAAGTTCTATGTAGACAAAAATACCGAAAGCGTTACTTGGGTTTCTTACAACCCTGAAAGTTCCGCAGGCGGTCAGTTCGTTTACACCTATATGTCCTTTGACGATATCTTCGAAGCAATGGAAAAGGAAGACCCCTTTGAATATCTTAGAGAAAATTGCAGACAGGAAGTTCTTGACCGAGGTGCAGAGGGCTTTGAAGAAGCAGCTGAGAAGTTTAAGACCGAAAGCCAGGATATATCTAGTCAGGATAAGGACTATCCGAAAAACCTCGTTGCGCTGACAGAACCGAGATACGCAATCTATCAGCTGAAAGATGATGAGGATTTGAGAGAGTATCAGTTCTCTGACAGCGAATATCTTAAAAATCACGGAATGTACGTTGACCGCGAGAACTATAACCGCGTTTACCGTGGTAGGCTCAAGGAAAACGAAACTCTTGAAGATATATATGAGCGTTTCAATGAAAATCACCCGCAGGATTTCCACGGACATTCTCTTTCTGTCGGGGATATCGTTGCTGTAAAGCAAGACGGTAAAATCACCGCTAATTTCGTTGATACGGTTGGTTTTACCGAAATACCGGACTTCACCCTTTCCCGTGAGGAACGCAAGGCGCGAAGAACGATTGACAACCTCAATCTGCTTGCTGAAAAACAGCTTTCAAGCGATGAAATGGACACTCTGGGCGACAAGCTGTTTGACTACGACAATGCCCCCAAATACAATGGCATAACTAATTGGACTATGGGCGAAAGCCTTCATGCTGATGATTTTGAAAGACTGACGACCAGTTTCCACAATGGCGAGAACATAAACGCCGAGATTGCAAAAAAGATATACGGTAATATGTCATATTTCCGTTTCAGTTATCCCTCTGATGGTGTCAGCAGCATTGAAATTTCATCGGAGAAAACAGACAGCGGAATAACGTTACGCACAAAAGGCGGATATGAGGTGACACATTCATGGGAAACTCTCGGACAAGCTCTGCTTATTGCCGCAAGACAGGAATTCAAAAGGCATGAGCAGCTTGACAGAGAGTATTTTCTGAACGAAGCCAAAGCCCGGATAAACGAATATTCGCATAGAGAATTCCATGATGACGCTGATTTCTCCGACCTGTGGAAAGTCCCGCTTGCCTACACCACTCACGAAGATACCGAGGTTGAAGTAAGCGCTTATGCTGACCTCGAGGACAAGAGGATAGTAACAATGTACGGCGATAAGGTTGCTGCTGAACAGAGTTTCAAGAACAGTGACGATATGATTTCCGCTCTTGGGAACCTTGATTTCAGCGAACTAACAGCTATATCAGAAGAAACCGTGCAGCAGCTTGACCCGGAACAAAAAACAGAACCGTCAAAGCACATAGAGTTCAAGGATAATCCTCTAGCTCATTCAGTCTTTAACGGTTATGAATCTAGTATATCACAAACTTCGTCCGTTGTCAATCCCACTGAAAATCGTGCTACATATAGCACAAAATCTGACGAGCAGGAAGAAAAGATATGGAAACCCTACATAATTGCTGACCTCAAGACGTGGGCAGACAGCAGCAGCGCCGCAGCACCGTCTACGCTGGAGCATTTCGACACGTTCGAAGAAGCAAAGGCGCGGTTTGACGAGCTTAGAAGCCAACCGTACAACTCCGAAGAAACCCGGAACGCAGACGGCAGACCTTACGCACGTCTTACTCTCGGCATAGAAACCAAGAACGGCGCCGCCGATGTTATTCATGTACGCGCCGGGCAGAACTACCTTGTGGACGATTTCACCCGCCAGCCCTCCATACTCTCAAATTCCAGCGCAATGGAGCTGATAAACAGAGCCGAAAGCGAGATAGGATTTGACCGCGTATTCAGCTTTAAGAAGCTCGACAATGGCAGCTACGATAACGGCACAGACCTTTCTTTTTCGGACTGGAACAATGAAAACCACATATTCGCAGAACAGCCGCAGCAGAAATTCCCGACCATAACTTGCGATTGGAGCGAGAGTTTTGCGTTTGAGGAGGGAAAGACCTACTCCGCACTTGAATTCGATACGATCATGAAACGCGAAGATGAAGATTGGATATCCAAACGTCAGCAGGAGCTTAAAGCGTTTGGCGGCGATATTAATAAGCTTTACGAAGCGCGGGAAAAAGGTGAGCTGAAAGTTCACCACCAGGGATATGCCAAAACTCATTTTACCGTAAATATGCCAAATGGCACATCTTACAGCGAACGTCAGGACATCGGCGATGGCTATGGCGGCGTAATTGATTTTCTCGACAGGTTCGGGTATAAACACGTTGCCGAGGAGCTGAAAAAGGCTGCTAACGCCGAGCTGTCTGAAAAATTCAGAGCGCAGGCTGAAGAACGCGTAAACTCCTCGCAGGAAAACAACAGTTTCCACATAACAGATGAAACGGATATAGGAACAGGTGGTCTGAAAACCAAGTTCCAGAACAACATAGCGGCAATAACCACCCTGAAAACAATCGAGAGCGAAAGCCGCAGCGCAACTCCTGAAGAACAGAAAATACTTGCAAAGTACGTTGGCTGGGGCGGTATACCGCAGGCGTTCGACCATGCTAACGAGCAGTGGAGCAAGGAATACAAGCAGCTCCGCGAACTGCTCACTGATGATGAATACAAGGCAGCAGCGGAAAGTACCCTGAACGCGCACTACACCTCTCCGGAAATCATCGGCGCGATGTACAAGGCGCTTAATAACTTCGGGTTCAATGGAGGAAACGTGCTGGAGCCTGCAATGGGCGTGGGCAATTTCTTCGGCTGTATGCCGGAGAGCATGAACAATGACAGCCGGCTGTACGGTGTGGAGCTGGACAGCCTGACAGGTCGTATCGCGCAGCAGCTCTATCCGCAGGCAGATATCCGGGTGCAGGGCTTTGAAAAGTCCGATTTCCCGGATAACTTCTTTGACGCGGCGATTGGAAACGTACCGTTTGGAAACTACGGAGTAGCAGACAGACGATACGACAAGGAGCATTTCCTCATTCACGATTATTTCTTCGCGAAAACGCTGGATAAGGTCGCGCCCGGCGGCGTGGTCGCATTCGTGACCTCAAAGGGTACGCTGGACAAGAAAAATTCCAAAGTCCGCGAATACCTTGCGAAACGCGCTGACCTCATCGGCGCGATACGGCTGCCGAACAATGCGTTCAAGAACGCAAACACCGAAGTCACCTCGGATATAATTTTCTTGCAGAAACGCGAGAAAATGGCGGTCGAAATGCCCGACTGGGCGTATACCGGGCGCAATTCAGACGGAATGCCCATAAACCAGTACTTTATTGACCACCCAGATATGGTACTCGGTAAGTTGGAATACACAACCGGAGCTTACGGACAGGAAGTCACTTGCACTCCCATTGAGGGCGAAAAGCTGTCAGAACAGCTTGACCGGGCTGTCGCAAAGCTCCGCGCCGATATGAAAGTACAGAAGCGCGAAGAACGTCAGGACAAGGAGCGCGGCATTATCCCGGCAACTGCGGACGTGCAGAACTTCACACATACGCTGGTTGACGGTAAGCTGTATTTCCGCGAAAACAACGTAATGACTGAGGTCAAGCAGACCGGAAAAGACCTTGAACGCATGAAAGGGCTGCACGGTCTGCGCCAGACATTACGCGAGCTGATTGACGCGCAGTCCCGCAGCTGCTCTGACGAGGAGCTGCACGGCTTACAGGCAAAGCTGAATACGCAGTATGACAGCTTTAAAAAGGAATACGGCAGCATTAACGACAGGCTCAATGCGAACGTGTTCCGCTGCGATGACGACTACAACACCCTATGCTCCCTCGAAATCGTCAACGCTGAAAAGAAAACCACACAGAAATCAGACATATTCACGCAGCGCACCATAAAGCCAACTGTCGATGTTACGCACGTTGAAACACCGCAGGAAGCAATGCAGGTGTCGCTTGATATGAAAGGTCGCATAGATATAAGCTACATGGCGCAGCTTTGCGACAGAGAGCCGGAACAGGTCGTAAACGAGCTTGTCCAGAGCAACCAGATTTATCTCAATCCCGAAAAATACGTTGAAAGCGAACCCCTTGAGGGATATGAGGAAAGCTCCGAATACCTGTCCGGCAACGTGCGTGAAAAGCTCCGCGCTGCCGAAAGAGCCGCAAAGGATAACCCGGAGCTGTTCGGCAGGAACGTTGCCGGGCTGACCGATAATCTGCCCAAGACTATCGGCGCAGGCGATATTACAACGCACCTCGGCGCGTCATGGATAGACGTTCGGGATTACGAACGGTTCCTGAAAGAGTACATCGGGCGTGACCTCCCCGGAGTTACGCTGCGGCGCACTTCTGCCGGAGAATATAAGGTCGAGAACAAGACCTTTGACAAGAGCGTGGCAGCCACAAACACCTACGGCACGGAAAGAATGAGCGCGTACCACATCTTTGAAAATCTGCTCAATCACCGTGACGTAACAGTAAAAGACCGCGTTGATTTAGGCGAGGATAAGTACAAATACGTGGTGAACACCAAGCAGACCCAGCTTGCAACAGAAAAGGCGCGGCAGATGAACGAAGCCTTTTCCAAGTGGGTATGGGCAAAGCCTGAGCGCCGCGACAAGTACGTCACACGTTACAACGAGCTGTTCAACAGCATTGTTGGACGGCACTTTGACGGCTCACACCAGACATTTCCGGGAATGTCCCCGTATATCCAGCTCAAGCCGCACCAGAAAGACGCGGTAGCCCGGGCAAAGTTCGGTGGCAATACGCTGCTGGCGCACTGCGTGGGCGCTGGTAAGTCCTTTGAGATGATAGCAGCAACCATGGAAAAGAAACGTCTGGGACTTATCAACAAGGCTTGCGTGGTCGTACCAAAGGCGCTGGTCGGTCAGACCGCAAACGAATGGCTGCGGCTCTATCCGCAGGCAAAAATACTTGTAGCAGGCGATAATGATTTCTCAAAGGATAACCGGCAGAAATTCATCGGTCGCTGCTGCACAGGCGATTACGCTGCCGTGGTGATGAGCTACGAGCAGTTCGAAAAAATACAGATGTCTGTCGAGTACAGGCAGCAGTTTCTCCAGCGTGAACTGGACAGGATACAGTCCGGTATAAAGGAGCTGAACCCTTACCTCGACAAGACCAGCATAAAAGACCTCCAGCGCGAACAGAAACGCATAAAGGTCAAAATCGAAAAGCTGCTCGATACAGCCAAGACAAAGGACACCTCCCTCACGTTCGAACAGCTAGGCTTTGACAGCCTTGTTGTCGATGAAGCGCACAACTATAAAAACGGTCTGGTCGTATCGAAGATGAACAACGTGTCCGGCGTACAGACTACGGCGGCGCAGAAATCAGAAGATATACTGATGAAAACGCAGTATCTCAATGAAACCTACGGTACAAAGAACATACTGTTTGCAACAGGTACTCCGGTGACGAACAGCATGACGGAGCTGTACACCATGCAGCGTTATCTCCGTCCGGATCTGCTCGATAGGGCACGACTCCAGACGTTCGACGACTGGGCGGGTAACTTTGGAGAGGTCGTATCGCAGCTCGAACTTAAACCCGCCGGAGATGGTTTCCGCACGAAAAAGCGGTTTGCGAAATTCACGAACCTGCCGGAGCTTATGCAGATGTACAAGGAGTTTGCGGACATACGCACCGCAGATATGCTAAAGCTCGATGTGCCTGAGCTGGAGGGCGGCAAGCCGCAGACTATCGTTGCAAAGCCGAACGACTTCCAGAAAGCGTATATGCAGGTACTTGCACAGCGCTCTGAGGACATTCACAGCGGCTCGATAGACCCCACCGTGGACAATATGCTCAAGGTAACTCACGAAGCGCGCCTGCTCGGTCTGGACGCGCGTGCGATAAATCCTGAAGCTGAGAACACCCCGGACAGCAAGGTAAATCTCTGTATCGACAAGGTAATGGAGATTTACAAGAACACAGAGGAGCAGAAAGGCGTTCAGGCTATCTTCTGCGACATCGCCGTCAATTCCACGGACGGCAAATTCTCCGTTTACGACTACATCAAGGAGGAACTCCAGCGCAGAGGTATCCCGGCTAACGAAATCTGTACAGCCGGTGACGCGAAAGACCAGAACCAGCGCAACGAGATGTTCTCGCAGCTCCGCGCCGGACAAAAACGCATTGTGCTTGCGTCCACATCGAAGCTCGGCACAGGCGCGAACATACAGACTCGGCTTGCTGCACTGCATAATCTTGATATCCCCTGGAAGCCCTCTGATTTGGAGCAGCGCAACGGTCGAATAATCAGACAGGGCAACCAGTTCGGCAAGGTCGGCGTATTCAACTACGTCACGGAGAACACCTTTGACGCGTACATGATGAACATAATCGTGACAAAGCAGAAATTTATTTCGCAGCTTATGTCCGGAAAAACTCCCGCAAGAACGTGCGAGGACGTGGACGATATGGTACTCAATTACTCCGAAATGCAGGCTCTGGCAACCGGAGATCCGCGCATAAAAGAGAAGATAGAGCTTGATACGGAAGTGTCCCGTCTGCGAACGCTGGAGAGCGAACACTACAACAATCAGTACAAACTTGAAGATGTTATTCTCAATCGAAAGACAGACCTCAAAGGAATGCAGCAGCGCGTTGAATTTGCGAAAGGCGATAAGGCGTTCGCAGAGGAACAGCTTGCAAAATCCGATGAATTCAGCGTAAAGCTGGACGGAAAAATCTACACTGAACGCAGCGAAGCAGGCGAAGTCCTTGCGAAAGAAATTGTGCAGTGCATGGCTCGGCATGAGGAAAAAACACTAGGCGAATACAAAGGCTTTGAGGTTTCTATAAACACAATGTCGAATCCGGTGTCTACCTATGCACAGGTAAATCTCAAGCGTTTCGGTGGGCTGACTTACAGCGCCCAGGTCGAGCTTGATAACAATCTCGGCAACATAACGCGAATGGAAAATCTCCTGAAAAACGGAATTGATAAGGAGATAGCCCGCTGCGAAGAGCGCATAGAACGCGATACGTCTGATATCAAAACCGCCGAAGAAACTCTCGCTATGCCGTTCGCCCTCGCTGACGAACTTCAGCATAAAGTCGCACGTCTGGATCAGCTCAACGCTGAACTTGACTGCGGCAAAAATGACGAGGTATTCCTCAACGATGATAACGACCGCGAAGAAGAAAAGCCCAGCCGCAGTCAGGGAATAAAGCCCGATACACCGTCAGCAAGACCGAAAAGATAAACAGTTTTCAAAGCCCCGTCAAGCTCTGGCGGGGCAAATTCTTTTTCAGAGAGGAAGATGATTTATGTCCGAAATAAACGATGAGCTTATCCAGAAAGCCCGGAACGCAGACCTCGCAGATTACTTCTTACGCAACGGATATGACTGCGAAATGAAATCAAAAAACGAGCTGCACGTTAAAGGACACGGCGGACTTTTCGTCAACACGCAGACGAATAAATGGTACTGCTTTTCGCAGGCTGGGGACAGTCGCGGCGGCGGTAATCCGGTCAACTGTCTGACTGACGTACTCGGTTTTGATTTCAAAACCGCAGTCGAACATCTGTCCGGCGGCAGACTTATCTACGAAAGAAAACAGAACGCCGAAGCTCCTTTACCGGAGAAAAAACGCGAGTTGGTTCTTCCGGAAAAGAGCGAGGACATGAAAAAAGTTTTCGCATATCTGTGCAAGACGCGAATGATAAAACCGGATATCGTTTCCGAACTTGCAAAGTCCGGACTGCTCTATCAGGACAAAAAAGGAAACGCGGTTTTTGTTCACAAAGATGACAGCGGAAAAATAATCGGCGCTGAAATTCAGGGAACAAATTCGTTCCAGCGTTTCAAAGGAGTTGCGCCCGGAACGTCAGAAAGTGTGTTCACTTTCAAGCTCTGCGACAAACCAAATTCGTGCTACGTTTTCGAAAGTGCGATCGACTTGCTGTCATTCAAGCAGCTTGCAAACCCGGAAAAAATCAAAAACTCCATGCTGGTTTCTATGGCGGGATTAAAGCCGAACACGCTGAAAAATCTCGCGGAAAGCGGAGTAAAATTATATAGCTGCGTGGACAATGACGAAGCAGGAATTAAGTTCACACAGAGCAACGGACTTACTCCCTGCCGAAAAATTCTTGAAGAGAACGGCGTGAAAGATTACAACGATCTGCTGAAATCTTTGACGGCAAAAACGCAGCAGCAAACCCAAACTGCTCCGCGAAAAAATTCACACTCGCACCGCTGATTTTTGAAAAAAATCACACGAAAAAGGGTTTCAGGGATTTGCCCTGAGTTGGTTGAAAAGAGCTGCCTGTTCACCGAAAATTTTCGGTGCAGAGCTGAAAAAGAAAATTCATTTTTCGTTTCAGTTCTTGTAATTTTTCCGCGAAACTGCGAAAAATTTTTCAGGCGGCTTTTTTCAGTTTGCTCGGCAAACTGTAACGGGTTCTAGGGTGTCCCTAGCGAGATGGCATATTTTGGCACGGCGTAGCCTTGCCAAAATTGCTTATTGAGTATAAGCAGTTTTGCGCACCCCCTCGATTTACCCCCCGATAACCGTCCTAAAAATACTCGGAACTCATCATTTTGCAGGACTGAAAAAAGAAAGCAAAAACGACGAAAATCCAAAAAACTGAAATCAAAAAACGAAAAGCAAAATGTCCGATTGGAGGAAATACAATGAGCAAAAACACAAAAAGCGTATCGCTGACTTTTCGCGTTGATAAAGGCGTACTCGAACACAACAACCGGGACTTCATTGCGAAGAACGTTGTTCGTGAAAGAGTGCCGGATAACATTACCTACAAGAAAGAAAATCTCCGCGAAAAATATCACGAACTGTTCGATGACGCTCTCAAAGAATACAACGCAAATATCCGCGCTGACCGAAGAATACCAGACTACTATTCTCACATCGAAAAGTCAAAGCAGGAGAAACTTTTCTTCGAAATCGTTGTCCAAATCGGAGAAAAGGACAACTGCGGAATTGACGCGGAACATTTCGAAGAAGCAAAGAAAATGCTTGACGAATACATGAAAGCATTTGAGGAAAGGAACCCGAACATGAAAGTGTTTAACGCTGTCATGCACCTTGACGAAGCAACCCCACATCTCCACATAGATTTTGTTCCGGTCTGCCACAACCAGACGCGCGGACTTTCTACAAGAGTATCTCTTAAAAAAGCCCTGGAAGAACAGGGCATTTCCGCGAAATCAAAGAAACTCTCTGAATGGCAGGGCTGGGCTGAAGCTGAGAAAAAGCAGCTCAACGAAATACTCCGCAAGCACGGCTTTTCACAAGCTATCAAGGGAGCGCATTACGCTCATATGTCCGTTGATGAATACAAGGAAAGCAGAAAGGAACTCGAAAAGCTCAACAAACACATCAACGAGCTGAAACAAAAACCTGACGTTGAAATCACGCAGGAAGAAATCAAGATGATAAAAAATCAGAACGACTTCATGCGTTCCGAAATCGTAAAGCGTGATGAAAAAATCCGGATACTTTCCAAGAAAGCCGGAGCAAGGTTCGTTCCGTTCGAAGTGTACTCCCCGGATAAAATGCAGTTCATCACAGACGAATTGCAGCGATCAAATATCCAGTTCGTTGAAGAAAGCAATACTCTCTATATTCCGGACTGGGCTACAAAAAACTGCTGCGCTATCGCTGCAAAGTACCAGTTCCCGAGTAAGTCAACCGGAATACATGACGAGATAAAACTCGACATAGATACGCTGGTCTACTCCTGCGAAAATTTCCCGCAGCTCCTCGACAAGCTCCGGGAAAAAGGGTACGAAATCAAAGAGGGAAAATATCTCGCAGTGAAATCTCCGAACGCACAGAGATTTGTCCGGCTGAAAACTCTCGGCGAAGATTATCTCCCGCAGAACATCGAAAAGAGGATTGCTGACCGCGATAAATTCCCGAAACAGGTTCAGGCTCGTTCCGCAAAGGCGAACGAAACCGAGCAGCGTTTCTACTCTACGATCACGCAGACCGTCATCGCAGTCCGCACTTTCATGTTCCGTCCGCAGAAAACAAACCCGAAGAAGATTTACTCCTTTGAGAACGACAAGGAAATCAATCACCTGTCGCAGCAGTTACTCACCATGCGCGATTTTAATTTGAATTCTCGTGACGATATCTACGAAGCTGCCGAACGCAGCCAGAAGAAAATAGACGATACACTCGCGCAGATACGAAAGCTCACAGAGGATATGCCAACGCTCAAATCAGATATCGCGCAGCTGAAATTTTACTTTTCAGCCCGGCAGAATAATTCAGACGCGATGAACCAAGTCAGACTTGCCGCCGCAAAAGAGGTCGCAAACAAATACGGCATTACCAGCGCGGAAGAAATCGAAAATCTTGAAACACGTTTACGGCTATCGCCGACTTACATCAGCTCACTGAAAAACGAAGTATCAGAGGAGCAGATGAAACTGAGCCGCATATCAGACCTCGTGCATACCTACGAAAAAATCATCGAAGGAAACTACATCGACAATCTGGTTGCCGCCGAACGCGAACGCAGGCAGCGTGAAGAAAAACAAGAAGAAAAAAAGCAGGACAGAACTCCAGACAAGAAACAGGCAATATGAATTATCCCGGTCAGCGCCGGGATTTTTCTTTTGCAGAAAAATGCAGCTGCCGTTAAGGTAGAATGTTCAAAAACAGAAAGAGGAAATCATATGAACGCAATTTTTCAGCTACTCAACCCGAACAATACAGTATCCGTAAATCGTCCCCTGGCTCACGCTATCGGTCTGAACGAAGCGGTAGTTTACGGTGCGCTTGTCGCAAAATACTACTGGTACTCTGACCGTGGTATGCTCGATGACGGCTGGTTCTACTCTACCGCTCCGGATCTTCAGGAGAGTACCGCGCTCACTGAGAAACAGCAGAAACGCTGCGTGGACGCGCTCGTCAAGCTGGGACTTCTGCGCTGTGAGCTGCGTGGAATGCCCGCTAAACGCAGCTTTTACATAATTGAGGATATCGACCTTATCCAGAGCCTGCTTGCTGCTGGTGAAGCTGCTATGCGCCAAATCAAGCCTGCTGCTGCGGAGAGCTATGAGAAAAAGCGCAAGACCTCCGCCGAACCTACAGAAAGCACTGCCAGAATGAACGAATTTCTTGCAAAGGCGTTCGGCGGAACTATTCCCGCTGCTGAACAGCCCTCCGATGTTGCTGTAACTGAAAAACCGCATAACAAAGCCGTTCTCCCCTGCTCCGACAAAAGGGTGGAGCAAGCACAGCCGGAAAGTGAAACCTTGCTCCGCCAAAAGGTAGGAGCAAGCTCCGACGAAACGTCTGAGCTATACTCTAATAAAACTAAAGATAATAATCCTGATATAATCAATCCATCTATCACGCGCACGCGCGAGGAACCCGAAGAAAGCTGCGTTCCGGCTGCCGATATGATTGATGGGATGGATTTTGAACAGCTTAAGGAAGAAAGGGCTTGCTATGCCCAAATCGTCCGGGATAATACTGACTATGATATCCTTGTCGAGCAGTTCCCGGAACAGGCTGACGAAATCAAC
>OLVW01001270.1_pt1 | contig 22360 bp, 15 predicted proteins | sample 1673301 | NCBI WGS metagenome assembly OLVW01 (sample SAMEA3178941, study PRJEB25190) | human gut metagenome
CTTTAAATATCATTACAGAGCTTGGTATCCAGGGTGGATGTAACGTACAGTTTGCCTTGCATCCAACAACATTTGAATATTGTGTAATCGAGGTAAACCCGCGGGTAAGCCGTTCTTCGGCACTTGCTTCAAAGGCAACCGGATATCCGATCGCGAAGGTAGCTGCGAAGATCGCTCTTGGATATAATCTCGATGAGATCAAGAATGCAATTACAGGTAAGACCTATGCGAGCTTTGAGCCGGCACTCGATTATGTTGTAGTTAAGATGCCGAGACTTCCTTTCGATAAGTTCATCAAGGCAAGCCGGAAGCTGACCACACAGATGAAGGCAACCGGTGAGGTTATGAGTATCTGTACGAACTTCGAGGGAGCACTCATGAAAGCGCTTCGTTCTCTCGAACAGCATGTGGATAGCCTGATCTATGAGAACTACAATGACCTTCCGACAGAGGAGATTCATGAGATGCTGCATCGTGTCGATGACCGTCGAATCTTCGTTATCGCAGAAGCGCTGCGCCGTGGAATCTCCGCGGAGGAGATCCATGATATCACGAAAGTAGATATCTGGTTTATTGACAAGATCAACAATATTGTACAGGAAGAAAAATTACTGCGTGAGACACCTGAGATCACTAAGGAAATGATGCAGGAAGCAAAGCGCATGGAGTTTCCGGACAAGGTAATCGCACAGATTACAGGCAAGAAGGAAAAGGAAATCAAGGAGCTTCGCTATGGCTATGGTATCCATGCATCCTACAAGATCGTAGATACCTGTGCGGCTGAGTTTGAAGCAGAGACACCATATTATTATTCCTGCTACGATGGCGAATCCGAAGTCGAGGTGGATGAGAATAAGAAGAAGATCATGGTGCTTGGTTCCGGTCCGATCCGTATCGGACAGGGTATCGAGTTTGACTACTGCTCGGTACACAGTACGTGGACCTTGAAGAACAAGGGCTATGAGACCATTATTGTAAATAATAATCCGGAGACAGTCAGTACAGACTTCGATATTGCAGATCGTCTGTATTTCGAGCCACTGACGGCAGAAGATGTAGAGTCTATCGTAAATATCGAGAAACCGGATGGCGCGGTTGTACAGTTCGGTGGTCAGACAGCCATCAAGTTGACGGAGGCGCTTTTGGAGATGGGCGTGCCAATCCTTGGTACAAGTGCTGAAAATGTCGATGCGGCCGAAGACCGAGAACTGTTCGATGAGATTCTGGAGAAATGCTGTATCCCAAGAGCTGCCGGTAAGACCGTATTTACAGCAAAGGAAGCGCTGGAAGCAGCCAATGAGCTTGGCTATCCGGTCCTTGTTCGTCCTTCCTATGTATTAGGCGGACAGGGGATGCAGATTGCAATCTCGGATAAGGATATCATTGAGTTTATGGAGATTATCAATCGCCATGAGCAGGAGCATCCGGTTCTGGTTGATAAATATCTGATGGGTAAGGAAATCGAGGTTGATGCCGTATGTGATGGCCACGATATCCTGATCCCTGGTATCATGGAGCATATCGAGCGTGCAGGTATCCATTCCGGAGATAGTATTTCCGTGTATCCGGCACAGACGATCACACCGAAGATCAAGCGTGTGCTCGAAGACTACACGAAGAAGCTTGCGAACAGCCTGCATGTTATCGGACTGATTAATATTCAGTTTATTGTATATCAGGATGAGGTATATGTCATCGAGGTTAACCCGCGATCAAGCCGTACCGTACCATACATCAGTAAGGTAACCGGTATTCCAATCGTTGATCTTGCAACGAGAGTTATCACAGGCGAGAAGATCAAGGATATGGGCTATACACCGGGATTACAGCCGGAATCTGAATACTTCGCAATCAAGATGCCGGTATTCTCCTTTGAGAAGATCCGGGGTGCTGAGATCAGCCTTGGTCCGGAGATGAAATCAACCGGTGAGTGCCTTGGTATCTCGAAAAATTACAACGAAGCGTTGTTCAAGGCATTCCTTGGAAACGGCGTGAATCTGCCGAAGTACAAGAAGATGATACTTACAGTAAAGGATTCCGATAAGCTGGATGCAGTAGAAATCGGACAGCGGTTTACCGCGCTTGGTTATGAGATCTATTCGACAAGAAGTACCTGCCGTGTCCTGAATGAGAATGGCGTACCTGCAAAACCGATTAACAAGGTGGAAGAGCCTTCTCCGAACCTGTTAGATCTGATTCTGTCACATGAGATCGATCTTGTTATCGACACACCGTCACAGGGTGTGGAACACAGCAAGGACGGCTTCGTAATCCGCCGAAATGCAATCGAGACAGGTGTGACGGTTCTCACAAGCTTAGATACCGCACATGCGCTTCTTACAAGCTTAGAGTCATCTGACAGACACAATCTTTCTCTTGTGGATATAAGCGAAATATAGTAAAATAAAGGTAACCATGCAGATAATCTGTCTGGTTACCTTTATTTTTTGAGGTGATGGAATGAATATTGGTTCGATGAGTAACAACTATATAATTCCATATAGCGGTGTCAGCCGCGTGACACCGGTCAATGCGGACAATACGGTCGACACTTCCACGAAGGTGAAGCCGGTCGAATGTCAGACGTGTAAGAACCGGGAATATGTCGATGGTTCGAACGAACCGGATGTGTCGTTTAAGACACCGGGCAAGATTGCGGCAGGAGAATCGTACGCGAAAGTAAGTGCACATGAACGGGAGCACGTGGCGAATGCGATTCAGAAAAGCAACAAGCCGGGCGCGAAGCTGATATCGGCGAATGTGACATTGAAGATGGGGGTCTGTCCGGAATGTGGCAGAACGTATGTTGCTGGTGGTGAGACAACCACGCAGATTCAGTATTCGGAGAGCAATCCATATGAGAAGAACCGGAAACAGGCGGAAGCCGGATTTCTGATCGGGAACAACTTTGATGCTATTTCTTAGACCAGCATTTGACGTTGCGCTTTCGATTGCGCTTCGTGTCTGATTTGTATCGGATTTCACATAACGAATTTAAATATTGCAGATAATGCTTCTGGGAATCCATGGATTCTTCCGGGAAAAGTGGAAGCAGGAGCTTCACGGGATTTTGCTTATAGAAGATGCAAAGCTTAATAAAAAATTCCATCGTTGGCTTTCGGTAGTCCGCTTCCAGATGACAATACGATGAACGTGAGATGCCGGTCGATGCGGCTATTTCTTTCTGGGTGTAACCGGAGTGGAGTCGGAGACGAATGAGCATAGCTCCAAAGGTGGTTGTGTCTGACATGATAGATCCTCGCTTTCTGGATAAAATTGAAAATTGGAATGAAATAATTTGGAAGCAGCCGCTTCCAGAAAAATAGAAAAGAAATCATATTCGAGAAGCAGTGTAAGTTCAGCCAGAACATCGACTGGCGGCGCACATCTTCCCGTTTCATAGTTACTGTAGGCTTGTCTTGTAATATTGAGTCGTTTGGAAATGTCGGTTTGATTGAGATGTTTTTGACGACGCGAAATTTTTAGACGAGGCCCGAATTCTTTTGGAATCATAGAATGTACCTCCATGGGCATTATGTTAACAGAAAAAGAAAAAAATACAAGCAGAAAAAATAAGATTGGCACATATTCACAAGTGAGACTGTGAATACTGCACAAAATAGGAGAAGGAGACAAAACATGAGTAAAGCAGATGATTTGTTCATTGCGATGTGTAAGGATATTATTGAGAACGGTTACGATACGAAGGGCGAAAAGGTGCGTCCGAAATGGGAGGATGGGACTTCGGCATATACGATCAAACGGTTTGGTGTTGTAAACCGATATAATCTGGCGGAGGAATTTCCGGCGATCACGCTTCGAAAAACTTATATCAAATCCGCAATTGATGAATTGCTCTGGATCTGGCAGAAAAAATCAAATAACGTCCATGACCTGCACAGCCATATCTGGGACGCGTGGGCAGACGAAGATGGTTCGATCGGCAAGGCGTATGGTTACCAGCTCGGTGTGAAGCACAAATATAAAGAGGGTATGATGGATCAGGTCGATCGTGTGATCTATGATCTGAAGAACAATCCATACAGCCGCCGTATCATGACGAACATTTATGTGCATCAGGATCTGTCCGAGATGAACCTGTATCCGTGTGCGTACAGCGTGACGTTCAATGTCACAGGCAACAAATTAAATGCCATTTTGAATCAGCGTTCGCAGGATGTGCTTGCAGCGAATAACTGGAATGTCGTACAGTATGCGGCACTTGTGTATATGATGGCACAGGTAACTGGATTTGAACCGGGAGAGCTGGTACATGTGATCGCAGATGCACACATCTATGACAGACACATTCCAATCGTGGAAGAGCTGATCAGCCGGCCGACGTATCCGGCGCCGAAAGTAACACTCAATCCAGATGTCAAAGATTTTTATGATTTTACGGTTGATGATTTTACAATCGAAGATTATCAGACCGGACCACAGATCAAGAACATACCAATAGCGGTTTAGAGCGAAATATTTGGAGGGTAATATGGACTTAATAGTAGCAGTAGATAACAACTGGGCGATTGGAAACAAGGGCGATCTGCTCGTATCAATACCAGAGGATCACAAATTCTTCCGACAGACGACAATGGGAAATGTCGTTGTACTTGGAAGAAAGACACTGGCAGGATTCCCGAATGGCCTGCCGCTTGCGGGAAGAGATAATATCATTTTATCGACTGATCCGAATTATACCGTGCGAGGGGGTATGGTTGTTCACTCGAAGGAAGAACTGTTCGAGGAACTGAAAAAATATGAGGATAAGGAAATTTTTGTAATCGGTGGCGGACAGATCTACGAGATGCTGCTTCCGTATTGCAAGTATGCGCATGTGACGAAGATCAACTATGATTATGCAGCGGATACACATTTCCCGAATCTGGATGAACTGGAGAACTGGGAAATGATCGCGGACAGCGACGAGCATACCTATTTTGATTTGGAGTTTTATTTCCACAAATATGAGAATAAAAATCCATTAGCATTTTAGAAATTTGGTGATTTTTGCATAAAATGCACAAAATAATTGATGAAAATGTTATAAATCATACAAAAAGTCTTTCAAATATGATGGAAGTATGGTATCATTTAAGGTAAATTTGAGCGATTATTTTTATTTTGGGAGGGTAATAAAAATGACAGAAGTAATGTTGACGTCCGGACAGGGCTTTGAGGGTTACGAAATCGTAGAGTATTTGGGATTTGTAAATGTACAGTCGGTACTTAGCTCGAACTTTTTCAAGGGGTTTGCAGCCGGTGTGAGTGAGATGTCAGATTCCGAGAGTGAGAAGCTGACAGGCAAGCTGGAGCAGGTAAATGAGACAGCACTGAAGCGTCTGCAGACAATCGCAGCAAGAAAGAAAGCGGATGCGGTAATTGGCGTGGAACTGAATTATACACAGTTTGCAAGCTATTCCGTAGGAACGATCGCTTCTGGTACAGCTGTTCGCCTGAAGAAGAAGCCAGAGGAGAATCCAGTTACAGAAAAATCTCTGTATGTCAGCAACTACTATAATCGTCTGGTGCCAAGACCGGTACGTGTATGGTTACGTGGTTCTAAGAATGGAGTAACAATTTCTACAGATTTCTTTAATTATAACAAAGATGATATTCGTGCAATCCGTGCAGACGTTGAGCTGACAAACCTGTATGAAGAACGATTGCTGTTAAAGGATCTGGATTTTGTATTTGAGAAAGGAAATGTTTCTCTGATCGAATCCAAGGATATGGAGTGTAAGCTTCCTGCAAAGGATATTCTGCTTTTGAAGGATGCAAAGGTACGCATCTCCAAATATGTGACAAGCCGTGGTGTATTCGCGTGCAACGACCAGCCAATCGATGTCAGCATGCCGTTACATAGATTATCTGCACTTAAAGAGAAACGTGGTATTGATGCAGTCGAGAAGTATCGTACCGATGGCATGATCTGGACATGTAACTGTGGTTATGTAAACGAGGCTGGTGCAGATGAATGTCTGATCTGTGGACGTAAGCAGGAAGACATGAAGAGTACATCGAAGTTCAATCCAGATGAGATGCTTGCAAAGATGCAGACGAAGGAATATGTCATTGAACTGAAGGATGTATTGATGGAATACATCAAGGATATTGATAGCGAGTACAGAATGGAACTTTTGGAGATTATGGAGTCAGGATTGCAGTATGAAAAGACAAGAGGCAACATGAAAGACACCGTAATCGAGAAGGTAGAAAAGGTCTTTGAAGGACACTAAGTAAAATGAAACTGGCAGAGGTGACAGGGCATGGGCGCAGGACTCAGCATGGCGAGTGTAAATAAAATTAAAGAGTTGGCGAATTCCAGAGAATATAGTCTGGCACTTGAGTTAGTGGAACATCAGGATTTGACAAAATCCCTGAACCCACAGTTTCTGAGACTGTGTGGAGAGATTTACATAAAAAATGATAGATATAAGGATGCCAGACGATGTCTGATCATGGCGCATCGTCTGGGACCGGAATCGAAGCGGGTTTTGTATACGTTTGTGGAGCTGTATTTGCGGATGGGATATTTCCAGCTGGCAAAGACGTATTACGATATGTATATGTTTGATGCCAATGCATATGACAGCCGGGACATGGAATATGTCTGGAATAAGCATGAACATGCGGACGATTACAAGACGCTGGAACCATTGATTGCCGGGTATGCACACAATCTGGACTATGACTGGAGCTTTGAGTTATATCTGCTTTACAAGAAAGAGGAAAAACAGAACGAGGCGGCGACGCTGGCTGAGTTATATCATGCATCGTTCAAGAATTCCGATAACAGCCAGATTATATTGGATATCGAAGCTGGAAAAGTAAAGGTAGATACATATTTCGATATATATGCGGACACTGAAGCTGTAGATGATGATCCAGATATGGAGGCACTTCGTGCAGAAGAACAGGAGCTGCTTGCAGCCGATGATCTGCGGATGCATCCGAAAGAGGCAGAGATTACGATCATGTATGAGGATTCATATACACCTGCCGGTTCGGAGAAGAAAGTGCAGAAGATGCTCAAAAAGCAGGAACGCGAGGAGCAACGGAAAGAAAAGAAACTGCTGAAAAAACAAAAGCAGCAGGAAAAGGCAGAAGCTGCGGCAGCGGCGGAAGCTGAAAAGACTGAGGCAGAAGTGAAACCTGCTACCGAAGAAAAAACGGAAACCGAAACGAAAGTGCCTGAGACAGTTGCGGATGAGACAGAACAGAAGACGTCTGAGAAAACAACTGTGACAGAACAAGAAACAGCAGAGAAAGCATCTGTGACAGAAACATCAGAACAAAAAACGGCAGAGGAAGCGTCTGAGACAGAAGCGGAAGAACCGGAAAAAGAAAAAAAGAAGGGATTTTTCCAGAGACGGAAGAGAAAGAAACACGAGGAAGAATCTGAGACAACGGATGCTGATATAGAAGAAACAAAAGAAGTAACATCGGAATCGGAAGATGTAAAACCATCGGAAGAGCCGAAAGAATCAAATAGTGACATTTCATCAGAGATTGCAGAGACAACAGGGCAGGCGGAAGATATGAGACATGGAAAAGGGACAATTGCAAAAGATGTAGTCGTAGTAGATGAAGATGATGGTTTTGAAGCAGAAGCGGATACGATTGAGGAACTTGCATCCAAGGAACATGTGACGCAGGAGACCGAGACGAAGGAAGCAGAAGTGACAACAGCCAAGAAAACGACGTTTGAATTCCAGACAGTGGAACTGGCGCCGGAAGATTTTGAGGAAGAATATGAGGTTGACGATTTCTCTGAAACTGTGGATGATGAATTCGGAGAGATGAAGATGCCGGAACCGAAACCTGAGATTGAAGAAACTGTGGAGGAAGAACCGGAGGTTGAGGAAGAGATCGAGGAGCCAGAGGTTGTAGAACCGGAGCCAGAGATTGAAGCCGAACCAGAACCGGAAATCGAAGAGACGGTGGAAGAAGCTGTGAAAGAAGAACCGGAGGCAGAACTGGAGATTGAAGAGACTGTCGAAGAGGAACCAGAGGCAGAGGAAGAAATCGAGGAGCCGGAGGTCGTAGAACCAGAGCCAGAGGTGGAAGCCGAGCCAGAACTGGAGATCGAAGAGACAGTAGAAGATGTTGTTGAGGAAGAACCGGAGACAGAACTGGAGATTGAAGAGACTGTCGAAGAAGAACCGGAGGTTGAGGTAGAAATTGAGGAGCCAGAGGTTGTAGAACCGGAGCCAGAGGTGGAATCCGAGTCAGAACCGGAGATCGAGGAGACAGTAGTAGAAGAAGCTGTTGAAGAAGAACCAGAGACAGAGGAAGAAATCGAGGAGCTGGAGGAAGAACCGAAAGAGGAATTCCACGTAGCTCCGTTTACAACGAAACCGGAAAAAAAGAAGTTGGACTTTCCGGTATTCAAGTCATCGTTATTCCCGGATTATCACAAAGAAGTGAAAGTTGTTGAAAATAATTTCAACGAGATCATGGAAGAAGCGCAGGATAAGATGACGGAGAACATGCAGAAGGAAGAGCAGATGCAGAGAGAGGCGGAAGCATTGCTTGCATCCCTTGGTATCAGCATGGATGCGATTCCAACAACACCAAAGGCTGAGGTGAAAGAGGAACAGCCGGTACAAAAAGGACCTTCACGAGATGAGTTAAAAGCATCTTTGAAGATAGATTCTGTTAAGAAGAATTTGCTAAAACGTGTAAAAGAATACAGATAATTCTTGACGAGAAGATATGACCGAGAGAAGGTATGACTGAAAGGAGGCAATGGGAGTGGCTATTGATCAAAGAGAAGCATTGATTGCTGCAGTAAGAGCACAGGTAGAAAAAGAGAAGGCTGCCAAGGCTGCAAAACTGAAAAAAGAGCAGGAAGCAATGCAATTGTCTGGAGCTGCAGATGCGGGAGAAGCTGCTGCAGACCACAATAAGCCAAAATACAAAACTCTGTCAGCAGAAGAACTTGCGAAAATCGAAGAGAAGAAGCGTCGTAAGAAAGCTGCAGAACTTGGTATTAAATTGGAGGACGAGGAACCAGAAGAGGCACCTGCAAAGGCAGCAGAACCTGCGAAGGAAGAGCCAAAGAAGGCAAGTGATGAAGGACTTGGCATGAGTGTTGGCATTCAGGCAGATAAGTCTGGAAAATCCTTAGATAAGCCGGCTGGCGGCGGACTTGGAGCACCAGTAGGTGGCGGACTGTCAGGTGGCAAGACAGAGAGCAAAGGACTTGGAGGACTGGGCGGTAGCCTTGGAGCTACAGAGCCATCTGGAGGACTTGGTCTCAATATTGACATGGGTAACAAGCAGGAAGAGAAAGCACCTGAGAAGAAAAAGGCTCAGGATGATGAAAAAGCAAGATTGCGTCCTACAAAATTATTCGGTGGCAGTGGCGATGTAAAGGTAATCAATGGGGATGATGCAGAAGAGGAAGCATCCTTTACAAAACAGGGAAATACAACGATTATTTCCGATGGTGTAGAGTGGAAAGCACAGGAGAACAAAGCATCCAAGGATGATGCAGATGATATCATCAGCATTGTGCCAAACCGGAGTACTCCAACCAATGATGTGAAGAGTATGTACGATCTTGGCGATGAGGATGAGGATGCTCTGGGTGCAGAGATATCAAAGCTTGCGCAGTATGGCGATGCTGAGAATAAGGCAGAGGAAGAAAAGAAAAAGGCGCAGGAAGAGATGGCGAAGAAGGCAGCGGAGGCAGAGGCAGCCAAGAAGAAGGCGGCTATTGAGGAAGCTGAGCGGAAAGAAGAAGCCAGAAGAAAGAAGCTGAAAGAGGCAGAAGAAAAGGCAGCTGCACAGGAGCGTAGAATCGCAGAAGCAGCAGCCAGACAGCGTGCAGCTGCAGCCGCTGAGAAACGTGCAGCCGAGGAGGCACGCCTCAAGGCAGAAGAGGAAGAAAAACGTAAGAAAGCGGAAGAGGCACGTCTGAAAGCAGCCGAGGAAGCCCGCAAGAAGGCTGAGGAAGAGGCAAGAGCCAAGGCAAAGCAGGAAGCTTTGAAGAAGGCGGAAGAGGCAAAGAAGAAAGCCGAAGAAGCAAAGCGTATCTTAGAACAGGCACAGAAGGCAGAAGAAGAAGCAACAAAGCGTGCAGAAGAGAATCGGAAGCGTGCTGAGGAAGAAGCCAAGAAGAAAGCCGAAGCAGAAGCAAAGAAGAAAGCTGAGGAAGAAGCAAAGAAGAAAGCCGAAGCAGAGGCAAAGAAGAAGGCAGAGGCGGAAGCAAAGAAGAAGGCAGAGGCGGAAGCAAAGAAGAAGGCAGAGGAAGAAGCCAAGAAGAAAGCCGAAGCAGAAGCCCGTAAGAAGGCTGAGGAAGAAGCAAAGAAAGCAGCCGAAGAAGCCCGTAAGAAAGCCGAAGAGGCTATGCGTATCTTAGAAGAAGCAAAGAAGGCGGAAGAGGCAGCACTAAAGGCAGCTGAGGAAGCTCGTAAGAAGGCAGAGGCAGATGCAAAGAAGGCAGCGGAAGAAGCCGCAAAGGCAAAGGCTGAGGAAGAGAAACGCAAGAAGGCTGAAGAAGAAGCAAAGAAGAAGGCAGAGGCGGAAGCAAAGAAGAAAGCCGAAGAGGAAGCAAAGAAGAAGGCAGCGGAAGAACTTGCTGCAAAGGCAGAAGAAGAGGCTCGCAAGAAGGCAGCCGAGGAAGCTGCAAAGGCAGAGGCGGAAGCAAAGGCGAAGGCTGAGGAAGCCCGCAAGATCTTAGAGGCTGCAAAGAAGGCCGAAGAGGAAGCGCTGAAGGCGGCAGAGCAGGCAGACAGCATTCAGATCGACCTGACACAGCCAGCGGAGGAAGGAAAACTTCCACTTGCTGCATCTTACCTTGAAAAGTATACAAAGATGGAGAAATCCGGAAAGAGTCTCGTGGATACATTCAATGCCATTACTGTTGATCAGGAGAATCGTAACGTATGTATGATGGGTGATCACGGATTTGGTCTGACCAGTGTCGGAGAAGATTTCGCAAGAAGCTTCTACGATATGGGAATCTGCAAGGCGAAGACGATCGCGAAGATCAAGGCACAGGCATTGAACAAGGTTAAACTTGCAGATGCAATGTCAAAGCTTGCCGGTGGATGTATGGTTGTTGAAAATGCAGGTCTGATCGCACCAGATAAGATGACAGAGCTGATGAAACTTACAGCCAAGGATGTAAACGATGTTGTTGTGATTCTGACAGGTGCGACTGAGTCTATCAACCGCTTGTTTGGAGCGACTGGAGATGCCAAGGATAAGTTTACACACCAGATCAATATGGAAGGCATTTCTACACAGGATATGCTTGCGATTGCAAAGGGATATTTCAAACAGCAGGGCTTTAAGACAGATGATTCTGTAGAAGGCACTGTAAAGAATCTCCTGATGGCAATGGAGTCTGGAAATATCGATCGTATGCTCAAGGCTTGCGATGAGGCAATGCTCAAATGTGACGATCGTGAGAAGGCAAAAGGTTCCAGCCGGAAATATTTACTAAGTGAAGATTTTAAATAATCGTTGAAAAAATCAGAGCCGATGCTTATAATTTAAGCATCGGCTTTTTACGTGATAAGCCAATAGACGGGATGATAAATAAGAAACCAGAAGATAAGAGGTATAAAACGTGGTAAATATAGATATCGGTATAGACCTTGGAACATCGAATACGGTCATATACATAAAAGACAAAGGAATCGTAGTCAACCAGCCATCGGTGGTTGCATATGAGGCTAAAAGTAAAAAGATCATTGCGGTTGGAAATAAAGCCAAAAAGATGCTTGGAAAGACACCGGAGGATATTGAGGTGACACGTCCGATCCGGAATGGTGTTATCTCCGATTATATTATGACGGAGCGTATGCTCAAGATCTATGTGAAGTCAGCGATTGCAAAACGAAAGATCTGGGGCAAACCAAACATCTGCGTCTGTGTGCCAAGTGGTGTCACGGACGTACAGCGGCGTGCAGCGTGTGATGCAGTATACCGTACCGGTGCAAAGAATGTGTATGTGCTTGAGGAACCATTTGCGGCAGCCATCGGTGCAGGTGTGGATATTGAGTCGGCAGTTGGTGCGATGGTTGTGGATATCGGTGCGGGAACGACGGATATTGCAATCGTAGCAAGAGGCGGTGTGCAGCATAGCAGTTCCATCAAGATTGGTGGCGATGATTTCGATGAGGCAATCATCCGTTATATGCGGAAACGTCATAATGTGCTGCTGGGCGAAAGCTCTGCCGAACAGTTGAAGAAGGACATTGGTTCTGTGTATCCGCGGGAACAGGATGCGATCGGGTATGCACGTGGAAAGGAACTGGTGCGCGGACTTCCAACGAAGATGGCAGTCAAATCCTCTGAGATGATCGAGGCGTGTCAGGAGGAGACAGATCAGATCTTGGATTCCGTTCGGGAGATGTTGGAGGCGGCACCACCGGAACTGGTTTCCGATATATCCGAGCATGGTATTATCCTTGCCGGAGGCGGAAGCAAGATATTTGGTATGGACAAGCTTATTATGGATAAGATTGGTGTCCCGGTTGTGAACATCAAGAATCCGGATCAGGTTGTTGCGACAGGTGCAGGAACAGCCCATTATTATATCAAGGACGGAAGAACCTTGGAAGAGTAAGAGACAGGATAGAAATACGTGGAAAATAAGAAGAAAACATTGCGTGAACATGGTGTGGAATATACATATGATGAGCGGTTCCTCCCACTCACGCAGAAGGAAATGCAATTAAAGGGCTGGGAACAGCCGGACTTTGTCTATGTGATCGGAGATGCCTATGTGGATCATCCATCTTTTGGACCGGCGATCATCAGCCGTGTGTTAGAGGCACATGGATATAAAGTGGCAATCATTTCACAGCCAGACTGGAAGGATGAAAATTCGATTGCGATTTATGGCAGGCCGAAGCTTGCCTTTTTGGTGTGCGCCGGAAATATGGATTCAATGGTGAACCATTATACTGTTTCCAAGAAAAGACGGCATACAGATGCATACACCCCGGGTGGCGAGATGGGAAAACGACCAGATTATGCGACAATTGTTTACTGCAATCTGATCCGGAAGAAATACAAGGATGCGGCAATTGTGGCAGGCGGTATCGAAGCAAGTCTGCGCCGGCTGGCACATTATGATTACTGGTCCAATAAGTTGAAACATTCGATTCTCGTTGATGCACAGGCGGATATTGTGATCTATGGTATGGGTGAGCATGCCATTGTGGAGATCGCGGATGCGCTGCAAAGCGGCATCGACATCAAAGACTTAAGTTTTATTCATGGAACGGTCTACAAAGCAAGAAATCTGGAACATCTGTATGAAGACTATATTGAGCTTCCGTCGTATGACGCGTTGCAGGAAGACAAATTAAATTACGCGCGAAGCTTTAAAATCCAATATGATAACACAGATCATATCACCGCGAAGATTCTGGTAGAAAAATATAAGGATTATCAATATGTGATCCAGAATCCACCGGCGGAACCATTGACGGAGCAGGAGATGGACGAGGTGTATGCGCTTCCATATACGAAGACCTATCATCCGATTTATGAGGCACAGGGTGGAATCCCTGCGATAGCGGAGATCAAATTCTCGCTGGTCAGCAACCGGGGGTGCTTTGGCGGGTGCAGCTTCTGTGCGCTTACATTTCATCAGGGTCGGACATTGCAGACACGCAGTCATGCATCCATTATAGAAGAGGCAAAGGAAATGACGAAAGATCCGGAGTTTAAGGGCTATATCCATGATGTTGGCGGCCCGACGGCGAATTTCCGGCAGCGCGCCTGCAAGAAACAGGAGAAATACGGCGTCTGTGCGAACCGTCAGTGTCTGTTCCCAAAGCCATGTCCGAATCTGATTGTGGATCATTCCGATTATCTGAAATTACTGCGGGAGCTCCGAAGTCTGCCGAAGGTGAAGAAGGTATTTATCCGTTCGGGTATCCGGTTTGATTATCTGATGGCGGACAAGGATGATACATTCTTTCGGGAACTTTGCAAATACCATGTCAGCGGGCAGCTGAAGGTGGCGCCGGAACATATCTCTGACAAGGTACTGATGAAGCTTGGTAAGCCGGAAAATGCAGTCTTTCAGGCATTTTGCAAGAAATACAAACGGATCAATGAGGAACTTGGATTGAAGCAGTATATGGTACCGTATCTCATGTCGTCACATCCGGGTTCCACTCTGAAAGAAGCGGTGGAACTGGCGGAATATCTGCGGGATCTGGGTTATATGCCAGAACAGGTGCAGGATTTCTATCCGACACCTTCGACGATATCAACCTGCATGTATTACACTGGCGTGGATCCGCGGACGATGGAGAAGGTATATGTGCCAAATTCTCCACATGAAAAGGCGATGCAGCGTGCACTGATCCAGTACCGGAATCCGGATAATTACGATCTGGTGCATGAGGCACTTGTGAAAGCAGGACGGACGGATCTGATCGGGTTCGATAAGAACTGTCTGATCAAACCGCGGAAGATGAAGAATGCTGCAAATGAGAAAAAATCTCAATATGGCGCATCGAATAAACAATCTGGAAATCGTTCGAATGTGCAACATAAAAATTCTGCACAGAAGCAGGGGCAAAACCAGAAGCAGCAAATGAATACAAAAAACAAAAAAAGTATACGCAATGTACATAAAAAGAAACAAAAGTAAAGGTTTCTTTTATTGCGAAACCATGGAAATTATGATATTATCTATCTAGGCGTGTCGACATATGCATGATCGGCACAGATAGAAACAATAAAACGAAATGGAGGAAATTTTCAACATGGCAAAGAAAGTAGTTTTAGCTGGCGCATGTCGTACAGCAATCGGTACTATGGGTGGTGCACTTTCAACAACACCAGCACCAGTGTTAGGTTCTATCGTAATCAAGGAGGCTCTGAACAGAGCAGGCGTTCCTGCAGATCAGGTCGATCATGTATATATGGGTTGCGTAATCCAGGCAGGTCTTGGACAGAACGTAGCTCGTCAGGCATCTCTGAAGGCTGGACTTCCTATCGAGACACCTGCTGTTACTGTAAACGTAGTTTGTGGTTCTGGTCTGAACTGTGTTAACATGGCAGCTCAGATGATTCAGGCTGGCGATGCTGACATCGTTGTAGCAGGTGGTATGGAGAACATGTCTATGGCTCCTTACGCAGCTATGAACGCTCGTTTTGGTTACAGAATGAACAATGGCAAGCTCGTTGATACAATGGTAAACGATGCTCTTTGGGATGCATTCAATGATTACCACATGATCAAGACAGCTGATAACATCTGTGAGCAGTGGGGTCTGACTCGTGAAGAGCTTGATGCATTTGCAGCAAACAGCCAGCAGAAGGCAGCAGCAGCTCAGGAGTCTGGTGCATTTGACGCAGAGATCGTTCCAGTTATGGTTAAGAAGAAGAAAGAGACGATCGAGTTCAAGAAGGATGAGGGTCCTCGTCCTGGAACAACTGTTGAGACTCTGGCTAAGCTTCGTACAATCAACCCAGGCGGATTCGTTACAGCTGGTAACGCTTCTGGTATCAACGATGGTGCAGCAGCAATCGTTGTTATGTCTGAGGAGAAGGCTAAGGAGCTTGGTGTTAAGCCTATGGCTACATTCGTTGCAGGTGCACTTGCAGGTGTTGATCCTTCAATCATGGGTATCGGACCTGTTGCTGCAACAAAGAAGGTTATGGCTAAGACAGGCATGAAGATCGAAGATTTCGATATCATCGAGGCAAATGAGGCATTCGCTGCACAGTCAGTCGCAGTTGGTAAGGATCTTGGTATTGATACAGAGAAGCAGCTTAATCCAAACGGTGGTGCAATCGCACTTGGTCATCCGGTTGGAGCTTCCGGATGCCGTATCCTTGTTACATTGCTTCATGAGATGCAGGCAAGAGGCGCTAAGACAGGTCTTGCTACACTGTGTATCGGTGGTGGTATGGGCTGCTCTACAATCGTTAAGATTGAGGACTAATTGAGCCGCGTAACATACTTGGATAGAGTTTAAGGAGATTAAGATGGAATTTATTACTTATGAGCAGGAAGGCTTTGTAGGCGTTGTAACGATCAACAGACCAAAGGCTTTGAATGCGTTGAATAGTCAGGTGTTGGATGAGCTTGAGGCTACATTCGATGCAATCGATCTGGATACAACAAGAGCCGTAGTTCTTACAGGCGCCGGCGAGAAGTCATTTGTTGCAGGTGCTGATATCGGAGAGATGTCTACACTTACAAAGGCTGAGGGCGAAGCATTCGGTAAGAAGGGAAATGATGTATTCCGTAAGATCGAGACATTCCCAATCCCGGTAATCGCTGCAATCAACGGATTTGCACTTGGCGGTGGTTGTGAGATTTCTATGAGCTGTGACATCCGTATCTGTTCTGAGAATGCGGTATTCGGTCAGCCGGATTACTTGTTTCTCATATTCATTCTTACAATCTTTCCTTTTCATATAGTCCATTACCCCCCCCCAACAATTTTGGAGTCCTTAACACGACAACTAGCCTGTGAATGTTCTATTTAAAGATCATTCGCAGGCTAGGTCAAACCTCCTTATCATAATTTTTCAGCTTATAGTGTGGGTCAAAATAAGCATCCAAGAAACCATTCATTTATTCCGTTCCCCTTGCTTAACCGACACAACCATGCAGAAAAATTATCATAACCAGATTCGACTAAGCCAGCGAAACCCCTGTAAAATCAAGGTTTTTCTTGGTTGTTCCTATTATACCGCTATCTCCACTTAAAACATCTAGTACTTGCGGTAATTCATCTAATCGAAGTCCTCTTAATTTTGCACCAACTCTGGTTATCCTACTGTCGTTTTCAACAGTAACAGCAGTACCCATTTTGTCTGCATTACTAACCATTGTACGAAACTTATGAATTCTGAAGTGTTTACCATAAGTTGTTACTCTTTCCTGCCTGTAAAACACCGGACCATGTGAATCAAACTTTATCATTACTGCTATAACTGCCATTGGAATCGCAAGAATAATTAACATAATACTTGCTACAACTACATCAAAAAAACGTTTTAAAACTAAACTTATCTTTCTTTTCGATAAAATATCATAATATGTTCTGACCTCATCACACTTCATATACGACGGTAGATCTTCCCATTTTTTTAACAACATTGCATTGCATCCTTTCCTTTTTACTTAGATGTATATGCACTTACAACTGCTTTAAAATTTTCTGTTACATACTCTACATCCTCATCACTCAATTTGGTGTGAAGTGGAAGTGTAATCAGATTTTCATAATATGCATAGGCATTCGGAAAATTCTTAATATCCCATCCCATATTTTTGTAAGCAGTCATCATTGGTAAAGGTTTGTAATGTACATTAGTATTTACTCCCCTCTCTGCCAATTTAGTAATAATTTCTCGTCTCTGCTCATCACGGGCACCTGGAATTCTTGTCAGATACAAATGTCCAGAAGACGCAAAATCTTTTCCATAATGCTGCAAATGAATAACTCCAAGTTCATCACATGCTTCATCGTATTTTTTGATTATCTCTTTTCTTCTCTCCAGAAGTGTCGGATAACGATCTAACTGTCTAAGACCAATAGCCGCCATAATATCTGTCATATTACATTTGTACCATGGACCAATAATGTCATACTCCCATGCACCAATCTGTGTTTTAGCTAATGCATCTTTACTCTGTCCATGAAGGCTATACAGCTGATACTGATGATACATTTCTTCGTTATCAATTCCTGGGATATCTTTCCATGTTGCTGCTCCACCTTCTGCTGTTGTAAAGTTTTTCACAGCATGAAAGCTGAAATCAGTAAAGTCTGCAAACTCTCCTGCCATCTTTCCATTTTTATTTGCGCCTAACGCATGTGCACAATCTGCAAACACAAGCACTCTGCCAATTGCCTGCTGAATTCTTGCACCTAAATCATTTCCCTCTTTGGCCCTGAACAATGCTTTTTTGCTTTCAACTGCTGCGTATAACTTGTCATAATCACAAATAATTCCAGCAAGATCTACCGCTACAACAGCTTTTGTTTTCTCAGTAATTGCAGCTGCAACTTTGTCATAATCCATCTCAGTAGAATCTTTTTGACTATCTACAAAAATAACCTTGGCGCCACAATGAATTGCTGCACTTGCTGTAGCTGTGTATGTATATGCAGGTACGATTACTTCATCGCCTTCACCAATTCCACAGATTCTGAAATTCAATTCTTCCGCAGCTGTTGCAGAATTCAAACAAACAACTTTTGAGGTATGGCAAAACCCCGCTAATCGTTTTTCTAATTCTTTTGTTCTTGGTCCTGTTGTAATCCAACCAGATTTTAAAGCTTCAACCACTTCTGCAATCTCTAAATCAGAGATATCAGGTGGGGAAAAAAGAATAGATCTCTGTACATTTTTGCTATTCTCTTTCTGATTCTTCATTTCACATACTCCTTACTTAATCTTTTTTACACACTAATAGCCCGCTTCACTCTCCGAGTTCAGCAGGCTGAATACACCTATTTATTTTTAGTTTCTATTTTTCTTCTTCATCTTCGTTCCCTGTTATTTACTAAAATCCATGTTTACAACCACAATTTATTTGTTCAATAACTTCGAGCACGTTCGTGATCGGATGATCGCTGTCTTTCCGGGCTCCACGGTGGACTCCGGTGGGCGGTGCTCCACCCAAAGACTTTATCCTGTAGATAAAATCCTGTTTACAGTTTCCTGTATCTATGAAAACAGCGTTTTAGTCGCTTGTTCTCGGCTCTTTTGGCTGAAATCCGCGGATGCATTTTAATCCGAGATTCCAGGATGCATTCAGGTAGTAATTTCCCTGATGCCCATTCTTGCAGACAAAGTTCTGTCCTTTTTTATGTAAGGAGGCTCCACAGGCTGCACATGTGGAACTGATGTTATGCTGCTGTAGTTCCAGTACAACAAGTCCTTCCTGCCAGGCTTTGTACTTTATCTTTTCGCGAATGGCGGTGCTGAGATGTATCGGTGAGAAGAATCCTGCTTTTGACATCAGGATTCTGCTGTATTCTTTCTCATATTCTGGAAGAACGATAATCTTTGCACCTTGCTTAATTGTGTAATTTATAACTTGTCTACTTATGCTATGAGAATAAAAATCGTTGAAATTTTTTAATTTCATCCAGTAGCGTGAATTGGGGATTGCGCTGCTGCCACTGCTTCCTGATGCTTCGGATTTTTTGATTTTGTCAGTAACCTGCCTGCATCGGTGGGCATACTCAGCTCCTCCTCTTACAAAAAAGACGTTTTCTTTTGCGCCGTCAGAATTCAGCACGCAGCAGACTGTGAGTGCATCCTGATTGGTAAACGTTACGGCACAGATTTTTTCACCTGCTGCCATTCGTTCTTTGGCAGTTCTGCCGTCTTTTACAAAAGTTTTCCACGGGATGTGCAGCTCAGGGCCTGTCTTTTTCAGGACGATAGAAGGTGACATCATCTGCCCTTCTTCCGGTATGGTATTGCCACGGAGCTTGATGCGATTCCAGAGCCATTTTTCTCCAGTCCAGACTTTCAGTGTGATCGCATTTCCTTCAAAATCACGATACATGCCTTTATAACAGGTAACGGATTCTGTGAAAGAAGTGGAACGGATCTTCTGTTTTTCTCTGGAGAGGTAACTGCTGGCTGCGGCAATTGCACTGTTGATCGCAGCTCGCCTGAAATACAGGGGAACCTTTTGCCATGGCAGTGGGTACTGCACGGGCTGTCGGTCTCTGCCTGGGATTGTCAGCTTTTCCAGTGTGCGGAGTGCTTCCATGGAACCTGGTCTTCCATCCTGAAAAGTGTCAAGGTATAGGTTGTAATAAAATTCCAGTATCTGGTTATACAGTTCCTGTGTTTTTACCAACCAGTCGGAATGTCTGGTCAGGATGTTCATCTTTTTAACTGTGATGGAGTAATACTGTGGTTTCTCCACGGGAACACCTCAATTTTGTCGCAGAGTAGCATACTCTGCGACAAAAGAGCCCTGTGACTTGCATTTCTGCAAAGCCACAGGGCTCTTGACGATTTATTTGACGGTTATTAAATTTATTTCAATGCTTCAATTTCTGCTCTATCCAGACCATCGATACATTTCAGGATGCTGTCCACGGGAATACCATCCATGAGGAATTTCCTTGCGATAGATATTTTCTCGTCCAACAATTCCTGCTTCCTTTCTGCAGCTGCCTTCTGTAGAGCTCTCTCTTTATCTGCGCTTGCTCTCTGGAGAGCTTTCTTCTTATCTGCTTTTTCTTTTTTTATGGCTTCTTGTACGGCTTTCTGTTTTTCTTCTTCAAAGAGTCTTCCAACTTTCGTCATTTCTATCCACCTCTTTATTCTTTCTGAATCTTCTCTGCGAATCACCTTATCTGTAAACACGATCAGTCCTGATAATAAAAATCTTTGTATTTCAGGCGAATCGATCTTTTTCGCCATCTCAAAGCATCTTACTATACAGTCCTGCATTTCCTCTTTTGTTTTATGTACCAGCGGCAGGATGATAAACTGCATCTGTTCTTCATCCGACAGAATCTCTCCTGAGTGGATTTTTCTCTGGAAACGTGTTTCAATTTCCTGTGCATCCAGGTCGGAGAGGAATACTTCTTCTACCGTAAATTGCAGGCATCCCATGTCAACATCTGCCCTGGTGGTTCCCCTTCGGATGCTTCCAGTATAAATGACGATCATTCTTACTGGCTGGTTTTGTTTTTCACTTAATCCATACCTTTTTGTAGTCTGGGCAACGTAATTGAGATACTTGATCTTATCCGCGTAACTGTAGGTGCTCTCATAATCGACGATCACAATCGTGCCATCTTTCAGCCGGAAGAGATTGTCCAGACGCATCTCATTTGCTTCCACTGCTGGAAGATTCGTAGGCAGGATTTCAACAATCTCCGGAATATCCATTCCGTATGCCCGAAAGGATTTGTTCCTCATACTTTCACCAAAGACTTTGGATATGATGTCTTTATTCTGGTATGCAACAGGATTTTTCACCTGACCGCTTGTCTTTATCTTTCGTTTTATCTGGCGTTCATTCTTTCTGTTAAGCTGATTTATAGTAAAACCTCCCTTCTTTGATTCCGTAGATATGTTGATACTCTGTTCGTACTTTTCAAAAGAATATTACGCCAGTTTGTTCTATATATTGATTATACAATCACTGCAACTGGACAGCAACATTCTTTTCTGATTTTATAACTTTTTCTGGGATTATCTGGCAGAAGCGCCGGATCAGATGTCTGGACATCACTTACTGATATCCGATATCAGAATTATAACAGTTCTTTCATACAAATTACAACCGTAATCGTTCGACAATTTATCCCATATTAATCGAAGCCCTGGGCTTGCATTTCTGCAAAAACACAGGACTTCTGACAATTTATCTAAAGGAAATTAATTCATTCATTTTATTCATATTTTGTTTTTTTAGATCAAAGGATGGATGTACATATCGATTCAAGGTGATATTGATGCTGGAATGACCGAGAATTTCGCTGAGTGTTTTGATATCGAATCCGAGTTCCACACATCTGGTAGCAAAAGTATGGCGCAATGCATGGAAATTTGTTTCTGGGATTTTACATCTCTGAAGAAGCTTTTTGAAATGATACTGATACGTACGGGGCTCTATATATTTCTCTGTGGAACCGGTCAGAAGATATCCTTTTTGAGGAAGCTCACTGCTTTTTATGATCTGCAATAATTGATTTGGAATTGGAATGGTTCGGATAGAAGATGGTGTCTTTGGCGTTGCTATGATAAGCATTGTTTTCTTTCCATTATGTTCTTTTTGAACTCTCTGTATCGTTTTGTCTATATAAATAGAACCTTCCGTCAGAGAAATATCTTCCCATGTGAGTGCACAGATTTCTCCCAGACGGATTCCGGTATACATACATATGAGAATTCCAAGATTCCGGTATGTAAGATGCAGGCATAAATAAGAGGATAAGATTTTTTGATTCCGTTCACTTAAGATTACCAGTTTCTTCACCAGAGGCCGGCATTCAAAACGAAGAGGCGGCAAATATTGCAGATATTTTTTTGTATTTGCATAGACCAGAATGGATTTCATTACCGAAAGAATATCCAGTGTTGTTTTGGGCGCTAAGAGAGTTCCTTTTGGTGTTACTTTCAGAAGCAGTTTTTTATAAAATTCTTCGAGGCGTTGCACGGAAATGCTTTGCATTGTCTGCTCATGGAAAAATGGAAGCAGGTGCAGATTTATGATATTGGTATATTTGGCTACGGAAGATTCTTTTAGCAGCGGTGTCTTGTAGGTGATCCATTCCTTCACCACTTCTGAAAATGTGCGTACGATAATATCAGCAGTGCCAGACTCCGCAGGAATAGTTATTTCCTGTTTGATTTTGTTAAGCTTGATTTTTAC
>OLVW01001273.1_pt1 | contig 22301 bp, 17 predicted proteins | sample 1673301 | NCBI WGS metagenome assembly OLVW01 (sample SAMEA3178941, study PRJEB25190) | human gut metagenome
GCTACGTAACGTGCTGCATAAGCTGCTGAACGGTCTACCTTTGTGCAGTCCTTTCCTGAGAAAGCTCCGCCGCCGTGACGTGCATATCCGCCGTAGGTATCTACGATAATCTTACGACCGGTGAGACCTGCATCTCCGTGTGGTCCACCTATTACGAAACGTCCTGTAGGATTGATGAAGAACTTTGTCTCAGCATCAATCATATCCTTTGGAAGGATTGGGTCAAATACATATTTCTTGATGTCCTCATGGATCTGCTCCTGGGTAACATCCTCGTCGTGCTGTGTTGAAAGTACAACTGCCTCAAGTCTTACCGGCTTTCCTGCCTCATCATACTCTACTGAAACCTGTGTCTTTCCGTCCGGACGAAGATATGTAAGTGTGCCGTCCTTTCTTACCTTTGTGAGCTGGAATGCAAGCTTATGAGCAAGCGCGATTGGGTATGGCATATACTCCTCAGTCTCGTTTGTAGCATATCCAAACATCATTCCCTGATCTCCGGCTCCGGTGTCAAGGTCGTCTGTAAGGTCGCCCTCTTTTGCCTCGAGTGCCTTGTCAACTCCCATGGCGATATCAGCAGACTGCTTGTCGATTGAAACCATTACTGCACATGAGTTTCCGTCGAGTCCCTTCTTTCCGTCATCATATCCGATCTCAAGTGCTGTTTTTCTGACAATTGCAGGGATATCAAGCTGTGCCTTTGTGGTAATCTCTCCTGTTACAAGGATGAAGCCTGTGCAGCTTGCTGTCTCACATGCGACACGGCTCATCGGGTCCTGTTCCATACATGCATCAAGGATGGCGTCTGATACTGCATCGCAGAGCTTATCCGGATGTCCCTCAGTTACTGATTCTGATGTAAATAATAATTTCTCCATTAGTTTTCGGTTACTCCTTTCCTGTTATGTCACCAATTTTCCAATAAAAAAACCACTTACTGCAAATAAGTGGATTAAAATTAAGATAATAAAAATCCTCTTATTGTTCGATTACTCGCTCAGGTTGGCACCTTCCTGTTTTCTAACGGGGTTGCCGTGATTTCATAGATCCTTTGTATCTCCATCACTCTGAATAAGAGAAGTTACAATATAGAATTTTTCAAATCTCTGTCAGCTATGTTACTACCACATGATATATATGTCAAGTATCATTTTCGATACAGATTTATCAATAATCCATTTTCGATACCCTATTCATTTTTATAATCAAAAGGATTACGGAGTAGTTACTCAAAAAAATTATAAAATAACCAAAAATAAGAACCGTACATCTACAGTAAGATGCTGCCGGTTCTTATTTTATATATACCTATCTATTACGATACCTTGAGTATGAACTTCTGAAGCTCCTTCTCATCCTCTACCCTGGCAATCTTTGCACCAATCTTTGTAAGCTTCTCCTCGAGTGCCTCATAGCCTCTCTGGATATAATAGATATCATCAACCACTGTAATGCCATCTGCTGCAAGACCTGCTATAACCAGTGCAGCTCCTGCTCTTAGGTCAGGTGCATTCACTCTGGCACCTGTGTATCTTTTCACACCGCTGATGATTGCTATATTGCTCTCTACCTTTATATCAGCTCCCATTCTGGTGAGCTCGTCAACATACTTGAAACGATTCTCAAATATGCTCTCTGTCACTGTACTGGTGCCCTCAGCGATACCCAAAAGCACTGCCATCTGTGGCTGCATATCTGTCGGGAAGCCCGGATATGGAAGTGTTGTGACCTGTGTATGCTTTAAATGTCCGTCTGATATTACTCTGACTGAGTCATCAAACTCCTCTACCTGGCAGCCTACCTCCAACAGCTTTGCTGTGGTGGCCTCAAGATGCTTTGGAATGACATCCTTTACCAGCACGTTGCCTCCTGTTGCCGCAACTGCAAACATGAATGTACCGGCCTCAATCTGATCCGGAATGACAGAATACTCTGTCGCATGTAATTTCTCCACACCTACAATTCTGATGACATCGGTTCCTGCGCCCCTGATATTTGCTCCCATGCTGTTTAAGAAGTTTGCCACGTCAACGACATGAGGCTCCTTAGCCGCATTCTCGATAACAGTCTTGCCATCTGCCATGGCTGCAGCCATCATAATATTGATTGTGGCACCTACAGAAACCTTATCCATATATATGTGTGTGCCCTTAAGCTCCTTTGCCCTGGCGATGACAAGGCCATGAGCTATGTCTATGTCTGCTCCCATGGAGCGGAAGCCCTTCATATGAAGGTCAATCGGCCTGCTTCCGATATCACAGCCTCCCGGAAGCGCAACCTCTGCATGCTTGTATTTTCCAAGTAATGCACCAATTAAATAATATGATGCCCTGATTCGTCTTATGAATTCATTATCGACATTTACGCCCCTGATAAATGAACCGTTTATCTTTACCTTGTGTATATCCACGCGCTCCACATGTGCGCCGATTTCTTCGATTGCCTGAAGTAAGACATTGATATCCCTTACATTTGGCAAATTATCTATTGTTACAGTCTCGTCTGTCATTATGGCAGCGGCCAAAATAGCAAGTGCAGCATTTTTAGCTCCACCAATTTCAACTTCACCGTATAAAGGATTTCCACCTTTGATTACGTACTGTTCCATATTCCACCTCTATGAATTCAGGAGTATACTTCCTCCTAATATACTATTCTCAATTTACACTATTGTTATACATCCAACTACAAATTTCATTTATGACGACGTATTTAAGCCGCCATTTGTGCCGGTGCTGCTTTTAATAAATGACGCAGCAGCTACTATTATCTAATCATATCACGATAAATAAGCACTATAATTCAAGTGCCTCCACCAGCTTCTCTACTGTCTGCTCCACATCAAGCCCCTCCTCGGAAACCTCGATGTCTGCATACTGCTCATACAATTTTGAGCGCTCTTCAAAAAGGGTCTCTAAAGTCTGCCCTTTCTTTAATACTACACCTCTACCCTTTATGTCTGCAAGTCGTTTTTCCAAAATAGCATAAGAAACCTTGAGATACACAACTCTGCCTATCTCCTTAAGATGCTCCATGGCCTCTTTTCCGTATACCACCGAACCGCCTGTAGCTATAATGGCTCTATCAGCCCTGATAGAGCCATTGACACGGTTCTCTACCTCTATAAAACCGTCCGTGCCCTTTTCCTCAATTATCTCACGCAGAAGCTTTCCCTCCTGCTCCTGTATCAGTAAATCCGCATCCAGGAAGCTGTATCCCAGCACCTTTGCAAGTATTACGCCTATGGTACTCTTTCCAACTCCCGGCATGCCTATAAGTACGATATTAGTTTTCTGTTCCATCTACTGCCTCAGTATTCTCTGTATCTGTACTATTTGTGCTTTCTGACTGCTGTGTGCTCTCTGTAGCGCTTGTGTCTGCTGCCTTTTTGTCCTTCTTGGTAGTAGTAAAATAATTGTGAATCTTGATCTTGTCAAGCTGCTTCTGCTTTACAGACCATTTTTCATCGTCCTGCCATCCTGAAAGGATACCATTGTAATATTTGTCCTCTTTATTGCCCTTTACAGTCTTCCTGTTTGACTCTGTTGCTTCCTCATCGGTCTTTTTGTCGAGCCTTACGATATAGTAAGTGCTGTCTGTGGTGATGAGGTCTGAGGTCTGTCCCTCCTCGAGGGAATTGAGTGCATCTACAACGCTCTGATCAAGATTGTTTGTAGTGTATACACTGTCCTTTGTCTTGCTGTTCGATGACTCTGAGCTCTCTTTAGACTCGGTATCGCTTACAGACTCGGTGGACTCTGTGTCATCTGATTTCTTATCTGAATCATCTGTCTTTTCCGCATCTGGGTCAACATATGTGGCGTATGTGCCTGTTGTGGCTGTAGTGCCTGCTGCCTTGGCTGCATCCTCTAAGGATGATCCACCTGCAAGCGCCTCTACCACTGCATCTGCCTGTGCCTTTATCTGTGCTGACTGCTCATCTGTATATGTCTGATACTGGTAATTAGAGTCATATGCACCCTTGTAATCAAGCTTCACAATGGTGTATGCAGCCATATTGGCTTCCTCATCCGTCACGCTTGAATCAGCATTTTTGATGATTGCAGCATACATCTTACTCTTTATGAGGCGAAGCTCTAAATATTCCTCGACAATCTCCTCTGTAGCACTCATCTCGTCTATCACATCATCGGAATTTGCCTTCATAAACTTCTCTGCGGCCTTTTTGATTTCCTTTTTCTCATCATCAGAAACCTCTACATCGTAATCTGACTGATGCGCCTTTAAAGTGTAGAGCTCATGAGCCTCCTCGATAGCATTTTTCTTCCATGTTTCAAGCACAGTATTATTGCCTGATACTGTCTTGTCCCAGTAGCCCTCGCCCATGTACTGTATATACATGTCATCATAACCGGCCTCCTGGTACCTTATCATAAAATTAACAAGCCCAAGCTTGATATCCTCTTTATCTAATGTCGCAACTGTTGCGGTTTTATTTATTGAACATCCTGTAAAAGCTGTAACTGAGAGTGTTGCAGCTAATAACATAGCTATTACTTTTTTCGCTTTCATTGTATCTATCCTCTTTAAAATTGGTATAGTATCGCTCGTATATTATAGAGCTTTTCGGGCCTGCTGGCAAGCATTTTCTAAACTTTGTAAATTATCGTCAATTTCGCGTAAAGCATGTGGTGTTTCCTATGCTATATGCTACATGATCCCCAAATTCAGGTAACTATTCAGCTGTAATCAGTTCCTTACGCATTTGCGAAATCAGTTCCTCCACCACATCAAGCACATCCCGCTTCTTTGCCACGCTGCCATTTTTTAAATCAAATGTGAAATATGGGTTTTCTGCCATATTAAATTTGAGTGAGGATTTATACTGGGCAATAAGCTCCGGTATCTTCTCCGGATTTATCCTTGCCCGTTCAAACATGGTAAGCTTTATCAGTGAGCCGGTCTGCTTTATCTCAGTGATATATACGGCATGTGCCAACGCCTTAAGCCTTGCCACGCGAAGCAGGCTGAGCACAGATTTTGGTGGTTCGCCAAACCTGTCTATAAGCTCCTCGAGCATCTCGTCCTTCTCTTCCTCTGTCTCTATGCCTGCAATACGCTTGTATATATCCAGCTTCTGGAATTCGTTTGCAATATAACCTGCCGGAATATAAGCATCGGTAACAATATCCACGGTCGTGTCAAATTTATCACTGATATCCTCGATGCCCTTTGCCTCTTTTACAGCCTCGCTCAACATCTTGCAGTACAAATCGTAGCCCACTGCCTCCATGTGTCCGCTCTGCTCCGCTCCGAGCAGATTGCCCGCACCACGGATTTCAAGGTCCCTCATGGCAATCTTAAAGCCGCTGCCAAGGTCTGAGTACTCCTTTATCGCTGCAAGACGCTTTTCTGCCACCTCTTTTAGCATCTTGTTGCGCCTGTACATGAGAAATGCATACGCAGTACGGTTAGATCTGCCGACTCGTCCGCGAAGCTGATAAAGCTGTGAAAGTCCCATGTTGTCCGCATCGTGTATAATCATTGTATTGACGTTTGAGATGTCAAGTCCGGTCTCAATAATTGTCGTGGATACAAGCACATCTATTTCACCATTGATGAAACGGTACATGATGCGCTCAAGCTCCGCCTCCTTCATCTGTCCGTGCGCAAATGCAACAGTCGCATCCGGCACCAGCTCCTGCAGCTTTGCCGTTATGTCTGCTATGTCGCGCACTTTATTGTATACGTAGTACACCTGTCCGTTTCTGGCAAGCTCCCTGTTAATTGCCTCTCTGACAAGCTCATCATTGTACTCCATGACATATGTCTGAATCGGCACACGGTCCATCGGCGGCTCCTCAAGCACACTCATATCCCTTATGCCGATTAAACTCATGTGAAGTGTCCTCGGAATCGGTGTAGCGGTCAGTGTGAGCACATCGACATTGACCTTCATCTGCTTAATCTTCTCCTTGTGAGTCACTCCGAAGCGCTGCTCCTCATCGATTACCAAAAGCCCCAGATCCTTAAACTGCACATCCTTTGAGAGTATGCGGTGTGTTCCGATAATGATATCGACCTCACCCTTTTTAAGCTTCTCTATCGTCTTTTTCTGCTCCGCCGGACTTCTGAAACGACACATCAAATCCACATTCACCGGAAAATCCTTCATCCTCTGCGAAAACGTATCGTAAATCTGCTGTGCCAGAATGGTTGTCGGAGCAAGATACGCTACCTGCTTGCTGTCCTGCACCGCCTTGAAGGCTGCACGGATTGCAACCTCCGTCTTGCCGTAGCCCACATCCCCGCAAATCAGTCTGTCCATTATTTTATGACTCTGCATATCAGTCTTTGTGGCTTCAATTGCAAGAATCTGATCCTCAGTCTCATCAAAAGGGAAAAGCTCCTCAAACTCTCTCTGCCATACCGTATCCTCGCCGAAGGCATATCCGTTTTGCTGCTCACGCTGGGCGTACAGCTTCACCAGATCTCCTGCAATCTGCTTTACCGCACCTCTGACACGGTTCTTAGTCCTGGTCCATTCCTGACCGCCAAGCTTGTTGAGCTTTGGTTTTCTGGCATCCTTTCCGGCATATTTTTGTATCATGTCAAGCTGGGTGGCAAGAATATAGAGATTGGAGCCACCCTGATATTCTATCTTGATGTAGTCCTTTACCTTTTTGTCCACCTCAAGCTTTTCAATGCCGCGGTAAATACCTAGTCCGTGGTTTTCATGCACTACATAGTCCCCCACCGACAGATCGGTAAAGCTCTGTATTTTTTCACCCTCATAGGTGCGGTGACGCTTCTTTTTCTTCTGCTGCGCCCCAAAAATATCTGACTCCGTAATCACTGCAAACTTTAGGATAGGATACTCAAAGCCTCTTCTCACCTTGCCGTAGCAGACCATAATCTGCCCCTCAAAAAGCTCATGGTCGTAGTTTTCAGTGTAAAAGCATGTGATTCCCTGGTCTGTGATATCCTCTGAAAGCCGCTTTGCCCTTGTCCTTGAACCGGATAAAAGAATGACTCTGTAGCCGTTTTTCTTATAGCGCTTTAAGTCCTTTATCAAAAGCTCAAAGCTGTTATTGTATGGGCTGACGCTCTGACAGTGAATACCATAGCTTCCCAGCTGGTGCAGTCCGTTTGCTTTATTATCAAGCGCACCGAGTGCGATACACGAATACTTCCCAAGCTTTGCCACAATCTCCTTTTCTGTAAAAAGACCGTTCATCTGCCCCGGAAGTATATATCCCATCGCAAGTCTCTGCTTCATGCTCTCTGAAAACTCAGTCTCTGTAAGCTTTCCCTGCTCTGTACATCTGGTCAGCTCATCGAAGAAAATAAGGCTGTCCGATGGCTTAAAATAATCCAAAAGCCCAACTCTCTCGTCAAAAAAGTACGACAAAAAAGCATCCATGCCTGCATACATGGACAGCTCTCCCCACTCCTCGGTAAGCTCGTCTGCCATCACACTCACTCTGTGGGCTTCCTCTGTCTTCATCTGCTTTCTAAGCTTGTCAGACACCCGCTTTGCCTCTGCCTTAAGCTTTTCAATTCCCCCGGCCTTTTCCTCATCACTAAGTACAAGCTCTGCCGCCGGATATATGCTCACCCGGTCTGTATTTTCGATGGATTTCTGGCTCTCGCAGTCAAAATATCTGATAGTGTCTATCTCGTCTCCCCACAGCTCGATTCGGATAGGATTCTCCTCCGTCAGCGGAAAAACATCAAGAATACCGCCCCTGACAGAAAACTGTCCCATCGTCTGGACCTGATACTCTTTTTCATAGCCCATTCTGATAAGAGCAGCCTGAATTTCCTTCAAATCCAAAAGCTGTCCCTGCTCAAGTGTAAGCACATTTTCCCACATCTTTTCTATCGGCGCCATCGTATTCATCAGCGCGTCAAAGGTGGTCACAAGCGTCACTCTCTCCTGCTCACGGATAGCCTTCAAAGCCCTGATGCGCTCCGCTGTCAGGAGATTGCCCCTGATATCCGACTGGTAAAAAAGCACATCCTTTGATGGATAATACACCACCTCTTTGTCAAAAAAACTGTACTCATCGTACAGTTCCTTCGCTTTCTGCTCTCCAAAGGTCACAATAAGCTTGTTTTTCCTGTGACCTCCAAAGGCATATATCATCTGTGATTTTTGCGCATCTATACATCCCGTGACAGATATAAGTCCGGACGATTTTTCTGCCGTTTTTGTCATCTCCTCAAAGCCCGCAAGGGAAAGGAGTGGCTCTGTAAATGCTTTCACTTTCAATTCTCCATTTCTGTCTGTTCAAAATCACCTTGTCGATTTCCAGCTAGTTATATATGTTCATGGCCTTATCCGTCTCGCCCTGCATCATGAGAACTGCTGCATCCATCGCATGACCGATAGCTTCCTCCACCTTTGCCCTGTCCTCAGAACTGAAACGCCCGAGCACATGGTCAGCAAGATCCCAGCCCTGCGGCTTCTCTCCAACACCGACCTTGATACGGCTGAAGCCCTGTGTGCCGGTCATTGCAATGATGCTCTTAATCCCGTTGTGACCGCCGGCGCTGCCCTTTTTGCGGATACGGATACGCCCCGGCTCGAGCGAAATATCATCAAAAATAACAATCATTTCCTCATCCGGATCAAGCTTATAAAAATTCATCACCTCAGCAACAGACTCACCGCTTAGGTTCATGTATGTCTGCGGCTTCACAAGCAGCACCTTCATGCCCTCAATCACTCCGCTTCCACAGAGCGCCTTGTGCTTTTTGTCTGTCACACTTATATTATATTTATCCGCAAGCGCATCTATCACATCAAATCCGATATTGTGTCTTGTGTGCTCATATTTTTTATCAGGATTTCCAAGTCCTACTATAACGTACATCGTTTATCCTTTCTCTTTCTCATATCATTTACAATTCAAAATAAAACAAATACTGCTGGATAATTCCCGCCACACCCTTGTAGCGCTCAAAATCAAAACCGTCACTATAATATTTGTCCAAAAGCTGCTTTACATGCGTATCTATCGGAAATGCATCCACATGATGCAAACCGAAAAGACATATGCAGTTCGCCACCTTTTTGCCAATTCCTTTGCGAGAAAGCAGGCTTTCCATCGCCTCATCATAGCTCATTTTGCGCAGATTATCAAGCCAGTCAGGATTATTAGCGCCATACTCATATATTTCCTTCAGATACGGTGCCCTATAGCCAAAGCCCATGCTCCTGTCATCAAATACCTCATCCGGCACCTCAAGAGGCTTTGGAAATGTATACAGTTCTTCCCCCTCTGCACTGCCGTCTATTTTATGCCCGCATCTCCTGCAAAGTAAATCCACACTGTTTGTGATTCGCTTTATGTTATTATTCTGGGAAATCATAAAAGTAACAATCATCTCCCACAAATCCTGCCTTAAAATGCGCACACCACTGCCATATGCATACGCCTCCTTCAGATGCGCGTCATCTCCGTCTGCTATAAGCTTTGCAATCCCCGCATAATCCGTATCCATATCCAGATAACTTTTCCATATATTGTTCCAGTCAGCCTCATCACAGTCCAGCTCAAACTCATTCCCGTCCTGCTTAATCCGAAGCGCCCTGTCAAATGCCACTACCGTGTATTCGTTTTCTCCTGTGTTCTTCCATCTGAAGCACTGACCACTGTCAGCAATCTGTTTTAAATCCAGATTATCTATTTTCGTCTTGTACATATCTGTTTGTCTATCCTCTTTTATTTTAGCTATACTCTAAAAAGCCGGTCTGTCTGTGGCTTATTGTACCACGGATAGACCGGTTTGTGTGAAATATATTTGGATTATTATACCAGCTCAGGTATTTTATATCCCGCCTTGCTCATCGCTTTTTCAAAGTTATTGTTTGATTTTATGCATTCTCAATCTCTGTCTTATACTTTTCAAGAATCATATTCTGGATCTTCTCGCGTGTGGCAGAGTTAATCGGATGGGCTATATCCCTGTACTCGCCATCGTTTGCCTTACGGCTTGGCATGGCGATGAAAAGTTCCTTTTCTCCTTCGATTACCTTGATGTCATGTACCACGAATTCATCATCGATTGTAATTGACACGACCGCCTTCATCTTGCCTTCCTTTTCTACCTTACGAATTCTGATGTCTGTAATCTGCATATTTTTGTCCCCCTGGTCTGTTTTTAAATTACATATCTTACATTTTTTTCTTTTACTATTCTGACTCCATCCTCACCACAGTAGTATGTGTTTGGACTGATGGTTCCGCGACTCTCTACGATGCAATTCTCAAGGTGCACATTGTCGTCTATGTAGACATCATTGAGTATCACGCAGTTCTTCACTGTGGTGTTTTTGCCCACAAATACCTGCTTGAAAAGCACCGAATCCTCCACTCTGCCGTTTATGATACAGCCACTTGATACGAGGCTGTTTGAAATGTCTGATCCCGGATTAAACTTGGCCGGTGGCAGGTCGTCCACCTTTGAACAGATTGTCGGCTCCTCCCTGAAGAAATAGCTTCTGACGTCAGGTCTTAAGAAATCCATATTGGTCTTGAAGTATGCATCAATATCAGCGATATTGTTCCAATATGAATTTATCTTGTAGCCATATATTTTCTTTACATTTTTGTAGCGCACGAGGATATCATTTACGAAATCGAATCTGTTTTCCTCAGCTGCCGCCTCCAAAAGCTCTATGAGCTGTCGTCTTCTGATGACATAGATACCTGTGGAAATGGTATTGGATGAAGCCTCGATCGGCTTTTCATCAAACTCTGTGATTCTTGACTCCTCATCCATGCGTACCACACCAAAACGGCTGACATCGTCGTTGTACATCATGTCCTTGCATACCACTGTAATGTCTGATTTTTTCTCGATGTGAAAATCAAGCACTCTGTTGAAATCCAGCTTGTATACACAGTCACCGCTGCTGATGATGACATATGGCTCATGGCGTCTCTTGAGAAAATCAATATTCTGATACATCGCATCTGCCGTACCCCTGTACCAGTCACTGTTGTCCGCTGTGACTGTAGGTGTAAAGAGGAATAATCCTCCCTGCTTTCTGCCAAAATTCCACCATTTTGATGAGCTTAAATGCTCATTCAGTGAGCGTGCATTATATTGTGTCAATATCGCAACTGTCTGTATATGTGAGTTTGACATGCTGCTGAGTGAAAAATCTATAGCCCTGAAGCTGCCTGCTACCGGCAGGGCCGGTACTGCTCGTTTTGCTGTCAGTTCCTTCATCCTATTATTGTTGCCGCCGGCCAAAATTATTCCTATTGCCTTCATTTTCCGTCACCTGCCTTGATAATAACTTCTCCGCCCTCAAGCACACCATCTTTGTAATCCTCTTCGTATGTAACACCGGAGATTGCTGTATTTTTGCCTATCTTTACCCCGTCCGGTATCACAGAATCTTCTCCTATAGTGACAAGCCCAAATGAGTATATGCTCTCATTTAATACGTTCGGCTTCTCCTGTCCGAAGCCAAGTGTCACATTGTCGCCCACCTTGCAATTTTCGGCAATGATGGACTTGTCTATCGTGACATTGGAGCCTATCTCCGTGTCACGCATGATGATGGAATCACGTATTACTGCGCCTCTTCCAATCTTGACGTTGGCACCTATAACAGAATGTTCCACATGACCATAGCATTCACAGCCCTCACCCATGATGCTTCGCTCCACATGACCCCCTTTGGCTATATAAAGTGGCTCGATTGCATCGTTCTTTGTGTAAATCTTCCAATACTCCTCGTACAGGTTGAACTCCGGAATGATGTCCACAAGCTCCATATTGGCCTCCCAGTATGAGCCCAGTGTACCTACGTCCTTCCAGTATCCGTTGAACTCGTATGCAAACATACGTCTGTCGTTTTCAAAGCAGTATGGTATGACATGCTTGCCAAAATCACAGTTTTCCTGATTCTTTAGTGCAAGTAAGGCTTCCTTTAGCACCGGCCATGAGAATATGTAAATGCCCATTGATGCGAGATTGCTACGCGGATGAACCGGCTTTTCCTCAAATGCATTGATGCGCTTATCATCATCGGCTATAACGATACCAAATCGGCTGGCCTCCTCGATAGGCACCGGCATTGTTGCTATGGTCACATCTGCATTGTTTTCCTTGTGAAAATCAAGCATCACCTCATAGTCCATCTTGTAAATATGGTCTCCTGACAGTATCAACACATAGTCCGGGTTGTAACTGTCTATATACCTCATATTCTGGTAGATTGCATTGGCTGTACCTGTGTACCACTCGCTGTTGCCGCTCTTCTCATAAGGAGGCAGTATTGCCACTCCTCCATTATTCCTGTCGAGGTCCCACGGAATACCTATTCCGATGTGGCTGTTAAGTCTGAGTGGCTGATACTGTGTAAGTACCCCCACTGTATCAATGCCTGAATTGATACAGTTGCTAAGCGGAAAATCTATGATTCTGTACTTTCCACCAAACGAAACTGCCGGTTTTGCTACGTTCGCTGTCAGAACACCAAGTCTGCTGCCTTGACCGCCTGCTAAAAGCATGGCTATCATTTCTTTCTTAATCACGTTATCACTCCTCGTCTGTCCTAATTTTTGTTGTGCCCATCCGGTCCCCACCACTAGTTTCTGTAATAACCGTATCTGTAATGCTTCTATAATAAATCACAATTGTTTCCATATAAATTATAGTTGCCGCTGCATAAATTGCAGTTACTGCCATATACTTTAAACCCATCAAATTCATATGGTCCGGATGAATTATTTTTATAAAAAAAATTATACCACAGCCGCATTATCACTTCAACATTTTTCACAAAATCAAATAATATTTTTCTTTTTTTTTGACATTTTGCACAAGTGTCATTTATCGTATATCTGTTTAACCTGCAAGGGTTCTTATCATTTGAAAGTCATGCCTGCTTTCACCTTATTTTTCCTTTGCAAATACTGTATTTAGTTGTATAATTAATATAAAGTAACTATTCAGAACAAGAAAATCTGTCGCTTACATGCAATCATGACGCATCGGCTTTTTGTTCTCAGCAGTTCTTAATAGTTACAATATAAATTATAATAAATCAGGCAGGTAAAATAAATGTATAAAATAGATTTCAGCAAACCAATACACATCCATTTCATAGGCATCGGCGGTATCAGCATGAGCGGTCTCGCAGAGATTCTGCATGAGGAGGGCTTTACCATTTCCGGCTCCGATTCAAAGGAATCCGACCTCACAAAAACTCTTGCTGCCAAGGGCATAAAAGTCATATATGGTCAGAGCGCAGACAATATCACCTCCGATATCGACCTGGTGGTTTACACTGCTGCTATCCACGAAAGCAATCCTGAGTTTGCCGCAGCAAAAGCAGCCGGTATTCCGATGCTTACAAGAGCCGAGCTTCTCGGACAGATTATGGACAATTACGATTATTCTATCGCTGTAGCCGGCACACACGGCAAGACTACCACCACATCCATGATCAGTGAGATTCTTCTCGCCGCTCAGACAGATCCTACCATTTCCGTAGGAGGTATTTTGTCATCTATCCACGGCAATCTGCGTGTGGGCGATTCAGAGTACTTCATCTCTGAGGCGTGTGAGTACACAAACAGCTTTTTGAATTTCAGACCACGCTACAGTATTATTTTAAATATTGAGGCTGAGCATCTGGATTTCTTCAAGGATATCAACGACATCAGGCATTCCTTCCGCGAGTATGCATCAAACACTCTCGCAGGCGGTGCTACCATCATCAATGGTGAAATTGACCGCTATGAAGAGATTGTCGCAGGTCTTCCTCAGAAGATTATCACCTATGGCTTTGATTCAAAATATGATTTCTATCCGGAAAATATAACCTATGACGATAAAGCTTGTGCATCTTTTACAGCTATGAGACAGGGTAGTCCACTTTTCGACGTAAAACTCTCTGTTCCGGGCGCTCACAATGTAAGCAATGCGCTCGCAGCCATAGCTTTATCCACCACACTCGGTCTTGATGAGGAGTCTATCCTCACAGGCCTCGACAAATTTGGCGGTGCTGACAGACGTTTCCAGTACAAGGGCAAGGTAAACGGCGTCACAATCATTGATGACTACGCTCACCATCCAACCGAGATCCGTGCAACACTGACAGCTGCACAAAAATATCCACATGACAGGCTTGTCCTTTGCTTCCAGCCACATACCTATTCCAGAACCAAGGCATTCTTAAATGATTTTGCCGATGTTCTTTCAATGGCAGATGTTGTGGTGCTAGCTGATATCTATGCTGCTCGTGAGCAGAACACCTATGGCATTTCATCTAAGGACATCCTTGATTTATTGCTCGAAAAAGGTGTGAATGCGCACTATTTCCCATCATTTGAGGAAATCGAGAAATTTTTATCAGAAAATTGTGTAAACGGCGACCTGTTGATAACAATGGGTGCCGGAAATGTAGTAGAAATCGGCGAAGACCTGCTTAAGAAATAAGTTATCCACGTTATCCACATACAAAATGTTAACAACTCTCATTTTGTGTGTGGATTTTTTAAATAATTTTCAACAGTTTATATACCCTGTGATACATTGATTTTTCAATTATTTTACATAGTTATCCACATTATCCACATTTCTTTGTGGATTCAGAAAGCCCGAGTTTACAAGGCTTGTAGCACTTTTACCATCTTCACACGGTTAAAATATTGTGCTATAATTGCTCACAGGTTAAGCGAAAGAGAGTTTTTTATATGACAGCGATAAACATTAGCAGTGACATAGCAACATCATTCACTACTGTGTCAGATATTTTTATAGATCAATACATGCCAAAGGCAAACGGTGAGTTTGTCAAGGTATACCTTTATCTGCTCCGTGCGACAGGCTCCGGGGCAGGCATAGCAACTATTTCAGAGATTGCCGATCATTTCAGCAATACCGAGGCCGACATCATACGTGCTCTCAATTACTGGGCCTCTGAGGGCATTTTACAGCTGCAATCCGGCGCTGATGGCCAGATTATGGGAATCAACCTCTGCAGTCTTTCTGTATCCGGTATGCAGGCTGCTCAGAGTAATATACAAAGCGCTGTGGTTAATAATGCTACACAGAATAATTTGCAAAACGGCGTGGTTAATAATGCTGCACAGAATATTTCTACCACGAATATTCGGATGCAGGATTCTGTTGTGGAAAAGCTTAAGAGCCAGACTCCTGACAAGCCTGCTTCTTCACAGAAGGAATACACACTTGATGAGATTAAGGAGTTTAGAAAGAATCCTGACATTTCAGAGCTTTTCTTTATTATAGAGACATATCTGAAGCATACGCTTTCATCCACAGACACCAATATGGTGCTCTACTGGCTGGACGAGCTTCATTTTTCTACAGACCTGGTGGAGTATCTCGTGGAGTACTGCATTACCAAAGGACATTCAAGCCTTCGGTACATGAACAAGGTTGCTCTCGGCTGGGCCGATGCCGGCATAAAGACCGTAGATCAGGCAAAGGACGATGCAGCCGCTCACTCACAGATTTACTATTCTGTAATGAAGGCTCTAGGCATCACAGGCCGCAATCTGGTTGACTCTGAGGTGTCACTCATCAACAAATGGGTCGGCGAATACGGTTTCGATATAGAGCTTGTAAAGGCCGCCTGCAGTAAAACTATTTCAGCTATCCAGAAGCCAAGCTTCGAGTACACAGACTCGATACTCGCGAACTGGAGGAAAAAGGATGTACATACATTAAAGGATGTTGAAGTGCTTGATGCCAACTTTGCCAAGGCCAATAAGGCCTCTGCTACCGGCTCATCACAGAGTACAAATGCTACAAACGGTTCCTCAAAACCAAAAAGCAATAATTCAAGTTCCAAGAATAAATTTAACAACTTCAATCAGCGCAACAATGATTACGACAAGCTGGAGAAGCTGTTTCTCAATTCTACGGTATGATTTAAGCTACATGATTTCAATTATATGATTTAAACTGTATGATTTCTGTTGCGTGATTTCAATTATATAATTTAACTTGTATGATTTCTGTTGCGCAATTTCGTTGTATGATTTTTCAAGTTAGATTTACACATCCCAAGGAGGGTATATGGCACTTACCAATGCTCAATATGATGAGATAATGCGAGGCTACGATAAACGCCAGCTTCAGAACAAATACATACATGACAAGCGTATTGAGGAAGCCTATCGCAAGGCGCCCCGCCTCAGGGAGATTGACTCAGAGATTGCATCCGCATCTGTCAGGCAGGCGTACAGGCTTATGGACGGCGATGAGAATGCTCTTGCCGCTTTACGCCTTGCAATCGATGACTATAAGGAGGAGCGTGCTGCACTGCTATCCACACTCGGATATCCGCTTGATTATTTTGAGCCTATTTACACCTGTCCAGATTGCCACGATACAGGATACATAAACGGTCAGAAATGTCATTGTTTCAAGCAGGCTATTATCAATACCGTTTATTCGCAGTCCAATATCAGGGAGATTTTGTCTCGTGAGAATTTTTCCACGCTCTCATTTGATTATTACTCAGATGAGCAGAAAAATCCTGCGACAGGGCTGTCTGCGCTCGCCACAGCAAAGCTTGCCGTGACGAACTGTCATGATTTTATAGATAATTTTGAAAACAAACCTAAAAACATATTTTTCTACGGTAATACCGGTGTCGGAAAGACTTTTTTATCTAATTGCATTGCAAAAGAGCTTTTAGATGCAGGTTACTCCGTAATTTACTTTACAGCATTCCAATTATTTGATATATTAAGCAAAGGTGTGTTTGAAAAGGATGCAGATGCCATCGCAGCGCACCAGAATATATTCGACTGTGATTTACTTATCATAGACGATCTCGGAACCGAGCTTTCCAACTCATTTACCACATCACAGCTTTTCCTTTGTGTAAATGAGCGTATACTGCGCCGGAAATCTACTATTATTTCCACTAATCTGAATTTGGAGCAGATAGCAGAGATTTACTCCGAGAGAACACTTTCAAGAATTTCAAGCAATTATAGTTTTATCAAGCTCTTTGGAGATGACATACGAATTAAAAAGCGTCTTTCCAAATAACGCTTTTTATGTTATATATTTAGTTTATTTATTATATGGTTATATGGAGGAATAACAATGCCAAACGATGAGAGAATTTTGGAGACTATGCCAACCGGTACACTTGGACTTGTTGCAACCGACAGTTGTATAGGTCTTGCCCAGAAGGTAGATGCATACTTACAGGGCTGGAGAGAGCACAGAGAGCACCAGCATGCTAACGAGAGTGCTTTCAAGGACTACTACAAAAACAGCTACATTATCAAGCCTTCTACACCTAGATTCGGTTCTGGCGAGGCTAAATGTGTTATCAACCAGTCTGTTCGTGGTTATGATCTGTACATCATGGTAGATGTAACTAACTACAGTCTTACCTACACAGTATGCGGTCAGACAAACCACATGTCACCTGATGACCACTATGCTGACTTAAAGCGTGTTATCGCTGCAGCCGGCGGAAAAGCAAGAAGAATAACAGTTATCATGCCTTTCCTTTATGAGAGCCGTCAGCACAGACGTACAGGCCGTGAGTCTCTTGACTGTCCATTGGCTCTTCAGGAGCTTATCAACATGGGTGTAGACAATATCATCACCTTCGATGCTCATGACCCTCGTGTGGTAAATGCTATTCCTCTGAATGGTTTTGAGAATGTAATGCCTTCTTACCAGTTCATCAAGGGTATCTTAAAGAACGTAAAGGATATCACTATTGATGCTGACCATCTTATGATTATCTCTCCTGATGAGGGCGCTACAAACCGTGCTATTTACCTTGCAAACGTACTCGGAGTAGACATGGGTATGTTCTACAAACGTCGTGATTACAGCCGTATCGTTGACGGACGTAACCCTATCGTAGCTCATGAGTTCCTCGGAACAAATGTGGAGGGTAAGGATGTTCTTATCATCGATGATATGATTTCTTCCGGCGAGAGTATGATAGATACAGCAAGAGAGCTCAAGAAGCGTAAAGCTAACAGAATCTTTGTTGTTTCTACATTCGGTCTTTTCACAAACGGCTTTGCTTCATTTGACAAAGCATACGAGGAGGGTCTCATCTACAGAGTAGTTACAACAAACCTTATCTACCAGTCACCTGAGCTTCTCTCTAAGGAGTACTATATCAGCTGTGACATGAGCAAATACATCGCATACCTCATTGATACATTAAACCACGACTGTTCTATCAGTGATCTTCTCTCACCATATGACAGAATCAAGAAGTGTGTTCAGAAGTACAATGACGAGCAGGCTGCAGCAAAGAATAAATAATTAATCGTATTTAAAAAAAGCCGTGTGAAATTAATATGTACCCCTTTTACTGGATATCCAGTGAAAGGGGTATTTTTATGCGTTACAGTTACGAATTCAAACCAAAGGCAGTCGAACTATACATGCAAATAAGACGCATCAGTTTTTGTCAATAGATTAGAATAATTACCCTAGAAATAAAAAACCAGAGAAGTGAGTGTCATCCACTCAAATCTCTGGTTTTATTTAGTCTAAGATTTATACCGATTAAATATTAAACTAACTCAAGGAGAACCTCTAAGGCTCCGTCACCTTTACGCTGTCCAATCTTAACGATTCTTGTGTAACCACCGTTACGATCAGCATACTTAGGAGCAATCTCATCGAATAACTTGTTTGTTACATCGATAGTCTTTGTTCCCTTCTTTGTGCCGTCAGACTCTTTAGCTGTGTAAAGAACCTTGAGCATCTGTCTTCTGGCATGAAGACGTGAAGCAGAATCCTTCTTGATCTTCTTCTCTACTTCGTCATAAACAGTAACTTTCTTTCCATCTACAACCTCTTTTACTCTCTTGCCATCTTTGTCCTTGCGGGCAACCTTAGCTGTTACAGTAACCTCTTCGAAGTTGTCTTTCTCTTTTACTGCTAATGCGATAAGACCCTCAGCGATCTTACGAACCTCTTTAGCCTTAGCCTCTGTAGTAACGATCTTTCCGTTAACAAGAAGCTGTGTAACCTGACCTCTGAGTAAAGCCTTTCTCTGGCTTGATGTTCTGCTTAACTTACGATATTTTGCCATTTTAATTTCCTCCATTTGTGGGACATCCGGTCACGCTCATCGGTCTTACTGCCAGACATCGTATCTTGTTGTGATAAAGCATTGCCTTATTTCAAAAAGCAAATGCTCAAATCAGTTGCCACTCATGTATCAGACACGGTCACGCTCTTTGGTCTTACTGACCCTGCCGCTATGAGTTTTGTCACACATAAACATAAATATAAACATAAATATGATATTTAAAATTTATATATGACCAATTTATTTAGAAGAATCAGTGCAAGGATTATTCGAATGAATTATTCCTCAGTCTGATTTAACTCTAAACCTAATTCTTTTAATTTTGCTAAAACTTCCTCTAAAGACTTGCGACCAAGGTTACGAACCTTCATCATGTCCTCAGGTGTTCTATTGATAAGCTCTGCAACAGTGTTAATTCCTGCACGCTTCAAGCAGTTGTATGAACGAACTGAAAGCTCAAGCTCATCGATGTTCATCTCAAGAACCTTTTCCTGAGCATCGTTTTCCTTCTCGACCATAACGTCAACCTGCTGTGCTGCCTCTGAAAGATCTATGAACAGATTTAAGTGCTCACTTAATACCTTAGCTGCAAGACTGACTGCCTCGTCAGGCTCCAATGCACCATTTGTAAATACATCTAATGTAAGCTTATCATAATCTGTAACCTGACCTACACGGGTATTCTCTACAGTAAGGTTAACACGCTCAACAGGAGTGTAGATTGAATCTACCGCAAGAACTCCGATTGGTGTATCCTCGTTCTTGTTCTTCTCTGCTCCGACATAACCTCTGCCGTTTGTGATTGTAAGCTCCATGTAAAGCTTAGAATCTGCACCACCATTCAAGTGTGCAATCTCTAACTCAGGATTCAAAATCTCGATATCTGAATCAACCTGAATATCGGCTGCTGTAACAACGCCTTCACCTTCGAATTCGATATATGCAACCTTTGGTTCATTTGTAGAACTATTATTGCGAATTGCAAGGTTCTTGATATTCATGATGATTTCTGTAACATCTTCCTTAACACCAGGAATAGAGCTGAATTCATGTAAAACACCATCAATCTTGACCTGGCTTACTGCAGCGCCCGGTAAAGAAGAAAGCATGATACGTCTTAAAGAGTTTCCAAGTGTTGTACCGTAACCTCTCTCTAATGGCTCTACAACAAATCTGCCATATGTCTTGTCTTCTGAAATTTCTGCGATTTCAATTTTTGGTTTTTCAAAATCGAACACTTCAAATTCCCTCCTTCTCGGGTATCGTTGTTATATGTTATCAAAGAGTGGATAAGCCGGGAAATAAATCCCCGGCAAATCAACCTAATTTTACTTAGAATATAACTCGACGATGAGCATCTCATCTACAGGAACATCAATCTGCTCACGTGTAGGTAAGTCTTTTACAGTTCCCTGTAATTTCTCAGCATCTACGTCTAACCACTCCGGAACGATTCTTCCGCCAGCTACCTCGACGATATCTTTCATTCTCTGAGTATTCTTTTTGCTCTCTTTAATTTCGATAACATCGCCAGCCTTTACAAGGTATGAAGGGATGTTAACAACTTTTCCGTTTACTGTAACGAACTTGTGATCAACGATCTGTCTAGCTTCTTTTCTTGTTCTTGCGAAACCAAGACGGAAGATTACGTTGTCAAGTCTTGACTCAAGGATTGTCATAAGGTTAAGACCTGTTAATCCTTTCATCTGATCTGCTTTCTTGTAGTAGTTACGGAAAGGCTTCTCTAAAACACCATAGATGAATTTTGCCTTCTGCTTCTCTTTGAGCTGAAGACCATATTCGCTCTGTTTTCTACCAGCTCTAGCATTTCTATTAGACTTCTTATCAAGACCAAGGAATGTAGGGTCAATTCCAAGACTTCTACATCTCTTGAGTACTGGAGTCATATCTCTTGCCATGTTTATTTCCTCCTATATAATAATACACAAATAATTATTCATCTTTATATCTGCCACTGTAGGCAGACCGTTCTTAAAATCCTGTGGTATATTCCACAAAAATCATACACGACGACGCTTTGGTGGGCGGCATCCGTTATGTGGTACAGGTGTTACGTCTCTGATGCTTGTTACATCGATTCCACAAGCCTGTAATGCACGAATTGCTGCTTCACGACCAGAACCTGGTCCTTTTACCATAACATCTACAGAAGTTAAACCATGAGGTACTGCTGCCTTTGCTGCAGTCTCAGCAGCCATCTGTGCTGCATAAGGTGTAGACTTCTTTGAACCTCTGAATCCTAATCCGCCTGCACTTGCCCAAGAAATTGCATTTCCTTCAGCGTCTGTGAGCGTAACGATTGTATTATTAAAGGAAGACTGAATGTGTGCCTGTCCATGTCCGACATTCTTCTTGACACGCTTCTTACTTGCCTTTTTTGCTACCTGTTTAGCCATTGTCAAACCCTCCTACTAGAATTTGTACATATTATCTATATTATTTCTTCTTATTTGCGACAGTACGCTTTGGACCTTTACGTGTTCTAGCGTTTGTCTTTGTCTTCTGTCCACGAACCGGAAGACCTTTTCTGTGACGGATTCCACGATAGCATCCGATCTCCTGAAGTCTTTTGATGTTGAAAGCGATCTCTCTTCTTAAATCACCTTCTACTAACTGAGTCTCATCGATTACTGCGCTGATTCTCTTTACTTCATCGTCTGTTAAATCTCTGACACGAGTATCAGGATTTACGTTTGCTGCTGCAAGGATACGGCTAGAGCTTGTTCTACCAATTCCGTAGATGTATGTCAAACCGATTTCGATGCGTTTTTCTCTTGGTAAATCTACACCTGCAATACGAGCCATGTGCTTTTTAACCTCCATTAATTCATCCGATGCATTTTGCACCTGTTATATTGTTTCATTTTTCAAATCACCTGACGCTGTGACTTTATTTCAGAAATCATCTGAGACAGCTCCGTTGTCAGCGGCCTGAAATGTGTGTCCCATCCGTCTTTCTTCTTATTTGGATATGTCCCTTCTATGTCCTCGGTATGTAGACATAAAAAAGCAGCTATCCCGGCTGTTTGATTATGATAACAGTGTGAACAACCCTACCAGGCGTTCCACTGCAGCCGCATATAATTTGGCGGGTTTTAGCTCATTAAAAATGCGCATATTACCCCATTCGCACAAATAAGACAAGAACTGAATCAGCCCTGTCTCTGTTTGTGTTTCGGATTCTCACAGATAATTCTGATGCTTCCTTTTCTCTTGATGACTTTGCATT
>OLVW01001284.1_pt1 | contig 22014 bp, 18 predicted proteins | sample 1673301 | NCBI WGS metagenome assembly OLVW01 (sample SAMEA3178941, study PRJEB25190) | human gut metagenome
TCAGCACGTCCTCTGCTTCAGCTTTCTTTGCGGATTCCGCTGCTTTGGTTTCAGCCTTGACCTTTTTGGCTTCGATTCTGACGATTTCCTTGTCGATAGATTTCAGTTCTGCTTTCTTGGTTTTCAGGTCTGCTTTCAGAGCATCAATGTTCGCAGTGATAGATGCAATTTCAGCGGCAGCGACTTCCTTTGCAGACTGCTTTTCAGCGAGCTGTGTAGCAAAGTCAACTGTTGCTTTTGCGGTCTTGGGCTTGTTCTTGCTTCCTTTGGGACGGGGCATATGGGACACCTCCAATGTTTTTTGATGGCTTCAGTATAACACTCGTCTTTTATGTTCGCAAGAGGTGCAGTTTGTAGAATAAAAATATATCTTGATTTATGTATTATGCAAGGGAGGCAGGAAATAACCTGTGAGCTGGCAGAAAAAGCCTGTACAGGTGGAAAACTTACGCCGATTTATGAATGCAGGACTATGAATTCTCTCAATGATCTGTTATTAAATCCTGACAAGCTGTGAAGGCTAATATGTACTTGAGCCACTTTGCAGCACACTCATCAAATTACGAAGTCTTTAATTGCTCCGACTGGAGAAGCAATTGTTTTGTCAAAAAGCACGAGGTCTTTTGAACCTGTGCAAACTGTACTTTTGTACTTGATTCCTACATAGCCTTTACTTAGAAAATATTGTGCTATGCATTGAAATGGCGCATACATCAATTCTTTATCATCTGTATCTTCCAAAGGTAGAAAAATCTGTTCGGAAAGTAATTTCAAATAGGTAGATAATGACCAATCTAATATTGCAGCAATCAAAGAATTATGCTCAGCTAATGTTGCGTCTACCGGCCTTCCATGAATAAGACTTCTTGTAAATCTTTTACCACGGAGTGAACAATACACCTGCTCGAATTTAGAATTAATATCGTTATAGGTAAGTTCATCTGCAAGCGTTAAATCTACAATTTTTTTGTTTTTATAAATATCTTCAATTGCAAATGAGCAGATTCCAAATCTATCTCCCGCTACTGCTCTACACTCCTTGATTGTACATTTTTCTGCTAGCCCTGCATCAGCGGACACCGCCAAATACAGCCATTCCACACCTGCGGGGCTGAATCGGTTGTCTTCTTTTATAAAGCTCGCCTTTGGCAAAAAACGGTCGTAGCAAGCAACATCTGTTTCTTTTAATCGTGCGCCTCTCTTAAGAAAACCATTACTTTGTGCTTCATCCAAAGTGCATTCAAAACGGGTGTGACAGAACTCGAAAATTTGATCAAAAGCATTCAAGAATGTAGTATCAAGCGCCTTTGAAATCTCACTGTATGAGAATTCTTTATTTTTCAGTGCCATGCGAAACGTGCTCCACGTTTCTTTAATGATCTGTTCAGAAGAATGCACATTGCCAAAGTCAATTGGGTGATCATTAAAATAAGGGTTATCCGACATTTTCAAACTCCTTTCCTATCATTCGGAATCTCCTTCACAGGTCTTAGCCACAAATCAGCGTTGCCTGCTGCTCATCGCGTAGAGGTGTGCAAAGTTTCGAGCAGCGTAGGCTGTACTTATGTACAGTCTATATGCACCAAAATTTTTATAGGGAATTATTGAGAGTGATTTTATTAAGCACTCTGTTTTCAATGTTGCAAATTAAGTATCCTCTTTTTTCATTTTTAACAATGGAACACAAGCAATTACCGTAGACAGTAAGGTAACCGGTGCCATATATCCATTAGAAAAGAACCAATTCCAAAAATCCGGAAGTAAACTCATCCTAGCAAGCGTAGCTTCACCGACATAACCATAAAACAACAACTGACCTGTTTTCACATCGTAGTTCATACTAAGCGTATTTTCAGGCGATTTTAGCTCAACCTCTTGATATTGTAAATCATACTCATTCGATATTGGAGTATATGCAATAGAGAGTTTTCCACTCGCCCCGTATTTAACTGAGTTCAATCTACTTGAACTGATTTCTTCAAAATCAACACCTTGAATATCAAATGCGAATATTGACTCTATTGAAACGTCATACTTTATCAAATCATAACTTATATTTATGGCACTCCGGTACTTATTTTCTTCAACTACGTTTTTTGCCGCATCTCTTAGTTTTTGCATCTCTTGTATTTTCTCTAACAGGCTTTCTGAAAAAAGAGTCAAAGGCATTTCAGTCGAAAGCAATTCACTTTTTCCAGTCGATGAATCCATAAGAGTCACAGTTGCATCTTGAATATCCAGCTTCATAATACCAGAAAGGGATGCTAAAATTTTTTTTGCTGCAAAAGACTGTTGCTTCATATCCGAGAATGAAACATCCATCAAGCTTGCATCGTATGTTTTCCCATCAAATCTTATTGAAAGTTTTTTGTTTCTTTCCGGCGTAATTTCTATATAGCTTCCTTTTTGATACGAAATATCATTCAAATTGAGTCCAGACAAATCAATCCGTAATTGCTTAGAACTTGTAATACAAAAACACGATAAAACTTTGTCACCTCGGCTTTTAGTACTAAGATGCAGTTCTTTTGCTTTTCCGCTTATATTTAGTAATCTCGTTTCATATGGATATGCATCATCGGAAGGAATCTCCAATTCCGAATGAACATAAGCTGTTGACGGTTTAATTTCGAAAATGAGACACGTTAGTAATAGCACAAGAACAAATGAACGCACTAGGCTCTGACATAATTCTCCCATATCTGTATAGAAGAAATCACACACAAATTTATATATTTTTTTCACCGAACATTCAACTACATTCATAGTTTACAAGTCCCCGTTTGCCACAGCAAATCATGTATTTTAACTGTTTTCTTCTATCATTTGAGCAGGAAATAATCTGGATGGCGTAGCCATGCTTTGAGCATAGCTACATTGTCTCATCTTATCAATTTATTCGCTTTAATGTGTTTCCAGCTCTGATTGATACTTTTTAGCATCCTTCAAAAAGCTTGCCACAATCATCACAATTACCGCACCAATCGGGAACGCCGCTACGATGCTGACCGACTGCAGATTGTTCATGGAACTTTCCGCAAACAGCAATGCGATCGGCAACAGAATCAGCAGAATGCACCACATCAGCTGGATGCCCTTATTAGGCTGTTCGTCGTCCTTGAGGGCATGGTAGCTATAGCAGGATGCGGTCAGTGCGATAGAGTCAAAAGACGTTGCATAGAAGGCAATCATCGTAATCAGAACAGCCACCATAACGACCGGTGCACCCGGCATAGTTTTGATCATGTCCACGATCATGCCGTACATATCACCGTTTTCCAGATACTTAGCGATAAAATCAGCCTTACCGGTCATCTGCAGTCCCATAGAGTAGTTGCCCAGCACAATGAAGCTGGTCAACGTGGAACCCACGCCAAACACATAACCGCCCAGAATTGTCTGACGTACCGTTCTGCCACGGGAAATGCTGCCAATGAAGAACGGTGCAGCTACACACCAAACCATCCAGTAGGCCCAATAATAAATTGTCCAGTTCTGTGGGAAGTTAGAGGTACGCAGCGGGTCGGTAAAGGTTGAAAGATCAATAAAGTTCTGCATCATCCGTCCCAGCGAGGAGAAACCAGTTTCGATAATATACCGGGTCTCGCCGCCAAACAGCAGCACATAGGCAAGCAGCCCAAAGAAAAGATAGATGCATACGTTAGCCAGTTTGCTAATGCCCTTGAAACCATGCAGCAAAGAGTAGGTATACACGGCGCAAGTAATCAATAGGATGATGATATTGATGACCGTGCGGCTGACAGCAACATGGAACAACTCACCAATAATGGTCGCCATCAGCGGTGTTGCCACGCTGAAAGTAGTAGCCGTACCTGCCAGCAAAGCGAACACTGCCAGCAGGTCAATGACGCGGCCTGCCCAGCCGTCGGTGTGCTTGCCCAGAATTGGACGGCAAGCTTCCGAGTATTTCTGGCGAGTTCTCTTTCTTACATGGAGCATAAAACCGAACGCCACAGCCAACACCAAATAGAAGCCCCACGGAATAAAGCTCCAGTGGAACAAGGGGTATACCCCTGCCCAGTCCTGAATGCTGCCCATCTCTGCCAGATGCGAATCGGTTGCATACAGCACCCATTCAGAGAAAGAGTAGAACAGAATATCCGCAGCAAGACCGCAAGTAAACATCATGGAGCCCCATGCAAAGAAGGAATACTGAGGCTTTTCGTTGGGTTCTCCAAGAACAATATCGCCGTATTTTGAACCCGCAATGTACAGTGACAGGATAAAAATGCCCAGTCCGATTACCAGATAGTAGGTGCCAAAGGTATCTCCGAAAAAGAACCGGATCTGGCTCAGGACGGCGTTGGACTGTTCAGGGGCAAGGAAGAACAGGATGCACAAAGCAACCACAATTGCCAAGGGCACCAATGTTATCATCCAATCGATTTTCCCACGCACTCTCTTTTGACTCATTTAACCTTCCTCCGCATATTTTTTATAACTGGAATCCAGAGCAACCAGCTCACTGAAGTTATCCACCTCAATAATGTCGTCCTTATTCATCGGACGGATTCCCAGTTGATATTCTTCCGGATAGCAGAATAATGCTACATCATCCCAATAAATCTGGCGATTCTGCTTCTGCTCAAACTCGATTTCCAGATGGCGCTTCAGCTTTTTTCCATCCTCGGCTGTCCAGCGAGAAATGCTATATAACTGCCATCCACCTTTGCCGCCTGTACGACTGCAGGAGATCACGATGCCATCTTCTACGGTTTGCAGCCACTCGTCCGTTTCCTCATCCGTCCATACGCTGTTATAGCCGGAACGCTCAAACTCCGGAGCCAGAATATCCGGGTTATAGATAATTTGATCGCCATCCAAAATAATCGCATTTTCGATGTGATCTCTTGCCACATACAGGGATGCGATGTTGTTGCAGGTATCAAAGTAGGGGTTTTCAATCAGTCGAACGCCGGGATACTCTGTCACCAGCGGAACGAACTGCTCTTTCAGATAGCCCACCACGATGTATATCTCCGAAATGCCATTTTTGTGCAGTCCCTCAATTACCGTATCGATCATCCGCTTGCCATTTACTTTGACCAGCGGCTTCGGCGTTGTCAGCGTGACCGGGTGCATCCGGTTTCCCAACCCTGCCGCCATAATAATGGCTCTTTCTACTTTAGGCATTTTTCTGTGCCCCACTTTCCCCTGATTTCTTCAGTTCATCCTGAACGATTCTGTAGTAGTCTTTTGCGTAGCGATACTGCCGCAGGGAATACTCGCCAAATTCCACACCCAGATTTCGCTTATACTCACACCAGTTGCTCCACAGCAGTCCGCAGGCAGCGATGTAGCAGTAAATCTTGATCCGTGTCGCATCATCGCAACCGTCCGTAAAATATGCCGCAATCAAGCGATCTACCTGCCGCTTGTTGTAAAGCGAATAAATGCAGAACATTGCGATATCCACATGGGGATCCTGCATACCCGCATACTCCCAGTCGATCAGACGAATTTCCTCTTTTCCATTTTTCTGGACAAACAGGAAGTTATCCGGTACTGCGTCAATATGCGTCAAAATCTTCTCACCAGTGTGAGCATCAATATAAGGCTTCAAAGACCAGACATTCGCCTTGGTTTTCTCATAGTCCTTGTAAACAGAAGGCATTCCATCCCACAGCGTTTCGTAGAACTCCATCTGCCCGAAAATATCAAACTCATGCGCAACTTTCAGCTTCATCGCATGGAAATCACGCAGACGGCTCATGCACTTCTTGACATCTTCATAGTCGGTAGGGTCGCATACCCGGGCGCCCTCCAGAAACTCTGTGATCTTATAGCCGTTCTCCGGGTTAATATAGGCGATATCATCACAGATGTTTTTATCAGCAATGGCATGATATACCGCTGCTTCCTGACGGCGGTTGATAAGCTGGTCTGTGCCCTCTCCTGGAATGCGCATAATGTACTTTTTGTCCTTACAGGTAAACAGGAAGGAACGGTTGGTCATTCCCTTTTTCAGGACTGTGATGTCCGTGACTTCCTCCGGTTTTGCGCATAATGCCTTGCAGATTAAACGAATCGCATCCGTTTTCAGTTGGTTGGAATCGCTGTCGATTTCACGAAGCTGCTCATAGGTGTTGATCTCCACAACATCTGTCGAATGCACCACCCGGGCTGCGACGATCATGCGATTCTTATTATAGAGTGCTTCTTCCCAAAACAAACCATCATACTGTGGTTTTTTGCAGAGCTCCTCGGTGCGTGCAGAAACCGTATCGGCGTCCTCTTTTGTAAGGTAGCTGATACCGATCATCGCATTGCCACCGGCGTTTTCCGGTACAGTTACCAGCTCCATTTTGCGATTCACACGGACATTGCTTTCGTTTTCCACAAGATCGCTGACCATATACCATGAGTACAGCTCATGACGGTGAAACGGATTGCGGTCACACCAGATGTCGCAAGGGACGATGTACGCATTCTCCAGATGCTCTTTTACCAATCTGAGAGAGTGCAGATTGTTCTTTGCAGCATAGTCCGGGTTGACCACCAGTTCCACGCCATACTCATCCATCAGGTATTCATATTTTTCCTTCATGAAACCCACAACAACATAGATTTCCTGAATTCCCACTTCATGAAGCTGCTTGATGATTCGCTCAATCAAAGGCTCCCCGTTGACTTCCAGAAGGCCCTTGGGCATTTCTGTATTGATGGGAACCATCCGCATACCAAAGCCGGCCGCCAGAATAATTGCACGTTTTGGAGTCTTATTCTTGTATTCCGCAACAGCCTTTGCTGTAGGGCAAATTGCTTCGTTCAGATACCCTGCCTTAATGAGTTCCTTTAGGGAACGGTTTACTACTCCCAAGGAATGACCCGAAACCTCCGCTAAAACACGCTGATTGATAAACGGCTCAAGCAGCAGGGCGTTCAGAATATCGCTTTCTTGTTTATTCATGTACACTCCTTCATCGCTTTTTGTGAACAGTATTATAAGGCAAAAACTTTTAGGAAGGTCGCGTCCCAATTATCCTCAAAAGTTTCTGCATAAGTTATATATACCAATATATATACTAATTTTAGTATCCATGCGGAACCTGCTCAGCGCAATGGAGCGCGTAGCGTCATCTCACATTACTGGTTCCACTGTAAAATTCAATATTTTCAATCCGCCCTTTTTAAATGCGACAATAGCATTCTTTTAACTTCGAGAAATTCATTTCTTCTCCTAAAAGAAAACCAAAGGATAATATTAGGTATCACAACAACCCCTATCAGTTTCAGCAAAAATCCGCTATAACCTTCGGTTTTAACATTCCTTAGCAGTAACATAGTTACAACTCCAGCAAAAATCACGACGATTGTATCTTTTAGGAGTTGGATTAAGTATGTTTGCATCTTTTTTTTGTGGCCTAATTTTAATACAACCTTTGTCTTCGCCCAAAATGTATAGGACATACTTCCTAAAACCGTTCCAGCCAAAATACCCTCAAGACCCCATGCCCTACCCAAAACTACCGAAAAAAGCAAATTGGACACTGCTTCAACAATCCCAAGAAATTTCACATGCCAATATAGTCCACTTGCTTCAATCTGCATATTTAATGCGGTCATTTGCCCTGCTATATATAAATTCATGCAGAGCAAAAGCACAGCGCATATACTAATACTCATATTAGTGCCATACCACAGTTCCACAAATGGTGTAAGAAGAGCAAAAAGGGCAATGCATCCAAATCCATAAATCCAAACAATAACAAAGCAAATCGTTTTGAATACTTGAAATTTCCGTTCCCGGCTACCGCACACATTTAGGTTGCCGATGCTCGCCGTCATAGCATACATACCTTGATAAAGAACATTTTCCACAGCTTTGCTGATGGTTGTATAGTTTCCATAAATACCAACCGCAGCCACACTAATAAAACTTGATATCAGAATATTATCCGTTGACGTTACAAGAGTAGTACCAACCTTATTTAGCATCATGGAAGCCGTATTCTTTTTTATTTCCTTCACTGTATCTTTTGGCAATCTACTCGTAGATTTTTCTTTCAACCATGGATACCGTTTGTTTGCTATCCATGCAATCGTACAATTCTCCAAAACTGTTCCTGTAACCTGAAGAATCAAGTATGCAAAGTAATTCTGACTTTTTACTATTGCAATTATCTGAACGATACACAGTGCAATCTTCCATATATAGTGATTGATATTAAATATATACTTTTTTTGATCCGCAATAATCAGTGCCGACTTGTATGAAAAAAAGTACGAAACACTTGTATTGATTAAAAAGAGAAAATAAATGAGTCCTATATTATCCAAACCATTACTGTTAGAAACAATATACGGCAGGAACGGAATCAAAATCATCCCAGCTACAAAAATAAGCACGCCTATTACAAAGTACGAAATCTTATATACTTTCATAAGCGATTTCATACCTTCAATATCGTTTAGTGCCAACGGCTTGTATAGGCTATAAGTAATAGCGCTTCCAATACCGAGTTCTGCCATTGACAAGAATGATAATATATTTGCAAAAAGTCCGTCTACACCCAAATAGTCAGTGCCTAAGTTTTGCAGAAAAATCCTTCGAGACAACAAGGTCACAAAAATTAAGAAAAACTGTCCCAACCAAGTTGCAAATATGTTATAGATTGTATTCTTTGTTCGCATATTTATTTATATATTTTCTCCCTCCACCAATCGATCCATTTTTTCAAACGCAATATTCCATGACATTTTTTCAATAGTTTTTCTTCCCTCTTGAGCCAAACGAGTCCTTAGTTCCTTATGTTCGAAAAGCTTGCAAACATTTTCAAATAAAGAATCTTCATCCTTTATCGGAGAAATCAAAGCATTCACATTGTCCTTTGCATAGGTGTAAACGCCTCTGTACCCTGTGGTCGCAAATGCACATCCACAGGCCATACTTTCTGCGCCGCAAAGTCCAAAGCCTTCTTCAACGCTGCTACAAAGAAATACTGACACAGAATTATAGATTTCAACCAGTTGTTCTTGCGTAGCATTTTCCGTATACTTGATCCACTGTGGCCACTCAGCTTCCCTTTTTGATAGACCAAATATATTGCATTGTAGATCGGGGTATTTTTCTTTTAGCCTTACGCACACCCGATAACCGTACTGAAATCCTTTGTGTCCCCCACGTTGATAAATCATAGCAATCGAATGTGGAAATCGATTTTCATTCTCAACAACAACACGGAATAAATCCGTATCAATTGCATTTGCTATATAATAAGGTTCCTTATTTGTTTTGTCTCGGACGATATCTGCAAGCCACTTTGCAATGGGAATATTAGTCATTCCAAGATTATAGGTCTCGTATACTTCATCATCTGAGCAAGACCAGTTTTCGAAGTCTTGGATTAAATAATATTTTTTCCCTTTGCAAGAAGGAAGGTCTGCTACAGGACGAGCTGTCCCGATAGCTGTTGCAAAAACCGCATCTCCATCTGGAATAGTTTGTGCTGTCATCGCAGTCGTATATATTTTTTTTACTCGATTATCCAATGGGTACCATGTTGGGCCCTTTTGTACGATTGCTTTCTGTGCCATATAGCGAACTGTATACGGCACTTTTCCTTCATACTTTGCTACTGGATTTGAGACGCAAAAAATAATTGTTACTGTATGTCCTCGCTCAGCAAAATGGTTTGCATATTGATAGATTATCTTCAATCCTCCCGTCGGCTGTCGGCTAAAGGAATTTGCTACAAAAGTAATTTTCATTTTCCTATGTCTCCGTTTACTCATAATAGATTTAGATTACATAAATTTTCTTATGAAAACCTTGCAGCCTTCTTCAAAAAGAGCAATTTTATAGCAGCAATGGGCAATAAATAATTCCGTTTTAGAAGCCCCCATGTACTCCTTCAAAACAAACAACCGGCTGTTTAGTAGCAACGAACGCCTTTTGACCGCATCAGGAATGCTTTTTTGCGTACTGACCGCATGATGGTGTACATAGTTTTCATTCGTCAACAGTAAAGTTTTGAAGCCGGCGTTTCTCAGCTTGATTCCCAGCATAGTTTCTTCACAGTACAAGAATATTCTCTCATCATATCCATCAACAGACAGAAACTTATTGATATCAACCGCTAGAAACGCACCAGACACACAGTCTATCGCAATTTGTGTATTGCCATTATATTCTTTAGGCTTTGAAAACAATTTTCCAACGAAAAATAGTGACGAAAATATATATTCACTCACACTTGGAATATCCCATGCCGTATCATGAAAAAGTGTACCATCCGATTTCATCTGCAGAGCGGTAACAACTGCTACATCACGGTTTTCAGAGAACGTATATTTGATTTTCTCTATACATTCCTCCGTAAATATCACATCCGGATTAGCAATGATTGCCACATCACATTGCAGCCTTTCCTTTGCATACTTAATCCCCAAATTATTGCCTGCACCATATCCTTTGTTTCCCGTGGCACACAAAACAATAATTCTATCTGTCCGATATTTTTCTAGAGCACTATACGAACCATCCGTTGAGCAATTATCAACAACAATTATATAGTCTATCGCCCTATAATTATTTATTTTATTAAGCAGCCTTATCGTAGTTTCTGCATCATTATAATTAACTATTACACAAGCAGTTTTCATCAGCTTAATCTCCAATGTTCAGATCATATGCTTCAAAACAATGCCCAATTCTTGCGCTCTCTGGTGGAAGCACCATATAATCTCCGTATATCTTCTTTAGGTACTTATCCCAGTCTCTCATTGCGTGTAGCCTTAAGCCATGAAACTCCACTTCTACAGGATCATCAAAATCAGTTTTCAAAAAGATATCTTTTTCTCCAGCGCCCCACACAATATTTCCAACATACTCAGACTTCTCGTACTCATAAGAGGAAGCTAGTTTTTTCAATTCTTTTGTATAATGATTTGGTCCCAATAAATGAAACGGCAATATTACGGGAATTTTAAAAAATGCTTTGAATGTCGTTGTTCCAGATCCAATTTTTGCAGATGCATAACCGTAGTTTCTCAGGCATCTATTAGCTTTTTTTTGAAGATCAATTGCACTTTTCTCACTTGAAGACAAACCATCCAGCGGAAAAATATCAATCCAAAGATGGTCATCGACGTCATTCATGTTTGACCTCACAGTTGTCGTCATATCTACAATTTTTTCAAAGGGCAAATTCACCTTATTATTCAGTCTGCTCCGCAGTTCATATTTTGAGTCATTGTATTGTTTCGCAAAGCATTCTATAAATTTCTCATAATCCGGACGTGGCATATATACATCTACATCATCGTCCCAAGGGATAAAGTCCTTATGACGAATTGCACCTAAAAGCGTACCGTAAGCCAAATAGTATCTCAAATTATTATTGTCGCAAAACTCCGCAAACCATTTTAGGATACTAAAAATTTTTTCTTTGCTGTCTTGATTTGATATTCTCATCACAATTTATCCCCTTATTTAATATTTGCAATCCCTTCATTAGAATTATAATTGTAACGAAATCTGCAGAGGCCAACATATTCAACGAAAACATTAACAACATAAAAATAGCTACCAGTTCGAGGATATTCATGTTTCCCTTTATAATGTAATAAAAATATATGCAAAAAAGGATAAAACCAACAACTCCTCCTGACACAAGCAATTCTGCTGTTGCATTCATATATGCACTTCCATAATATGGATCAAACGGAGTTGATATCTTGTACGATAGTAGTGTCTGCGATATATTGCCAAAACCTGTTCCGAATATTTGAAGATAAAGCGGTAACTTTAACCAAACTGCAAATCCGCGAATGATTCGTTGATTACCAGAGCTTGCGCCTGCCGTCAGATCGACTTCGGCTAATCTAACCATTAGATTTTGCATTTGCTCATTTGTATTAAGCAAATAAACAAGCATTGCTGTTCCAAAAATCACAACAGCAGGCACAATTATTACTGACCACGAATTATGTTTACTCCTCTTTTGAAACCAAATCAGCCAAATCAACGCTAGCCCCATCATACCTGTAGCAGATGTTGATGATAAAATTGCTAAAACAATTGCCACGGCAGCCGCTTCCATTAAAAGTTTATTTTCTTTCCAAACTGTGCTATTTGATTCTTTTAAAATTAAAATCATAGCCAATATTGGCAAAACGTAGCATGCAAACGTTGTGGGCTCGCTAAATCCACCTGTCGGACGCAGACCAGACCCATAATGATAATACTTTCCTATATAATGTGCGTAATACTCTTGTTGGTTTTGTATAGTATAATTTAAAGGCAGTCCCGGAATTAGCCAAGGAATAACAATTCCAGCTCCAAGAAACAGAATCTTTTGAAGCAAAAGAAATCCTGAGAATAAAAGGGCAGAAAGAGAGTATATTCTGGAAAATGTATAAATATCAAATAGCTCGTCTGCTATGATAGCGATTAAAATGAATTGAAGTCCATTTCTCATCATTCGGTTTATTGGATCTGCAACGCTTCCAGAAGAACGAAGCATCATTGCAGCACAAAATGTCTCAAATAAAGAATATATAATAAAAATAAAATAATATTTTTCTATCGTTCGAACTCGGATTTTCCCCCTATTATGCGCAAAATACACAATTGCAAATACAATTCCGATTATCTCGTTTATTCCTAGAAAAGCCATCCCCGGAACCGCATATACTGAAAGCCATGGATACAATGCAATCATCAAATTGAATAAATATTTTTTTCTCTTAACAGCATATTTCATTTATATAATTTCTCCCATGAGTAGCACTTTTCTGCTCAACGGCATGTTCCATTTCATTAGCTGCCAAAACGATTTGCGCAATTCATATTTTAATCTTTTCTTTGTTTCGATCATAAATGGATCATTATGATCATACCCATTTAGATTCATCTGGGTCAGAAGTGTGAATCGGGCACGTTTGCAGTTCGTCTCACAGACATAACTGTATTCCGGTGTAAACTGCTCTACCTGTTTTTGAACAATATCCCAAACATCTAATAAATCCAGTTTCTTTTTACTAAAACCGCTATTTGTTACGCCCTCTACGTTCTTGAAGTAAAAGTAAACAGGTTTGTTTGTATAAACAGCACCTTCACACTTTCTCGCAAGGTAGTAACAAGCCTCAACATCTTCGTTCATTTTTCCTTCAATAAAGTGATAATCTTCTAGAATATCTCGCCTTATAAGTGTTGCACATACACTATGTGTATCCGGTTCACCGTTCACACGAAAGAAACGATTTAGCAAATCTGTCTGCGAAAATTTTTGTATATTAGCTTCTAACTTTTCATCAACGAGATAAGTACCCTCTTCGCCCTTTGCATTGACCATCCCACCAATCGCCATAGGAACATCATATTTTATTGCCAAATCATAAAGCGTTTCCAGTGCTGTTATTTCGAGCCAGTCGTCGCTATCCGCAAATGCAATCCAGTTTCCCTTTGCAACGTTCAATCCGGCATTTCTTGCAGAACTGGCACCACCATTCTTTTTATGTACCACCCGGATACGGGCATCTTTTTGCGTCCATTCATCGCACATTTTGGGGCAGCTATCTGGCGAGCCGTCATCCACAAGAATCAGTTCGAAATCTCTATACGTTTGATTAACGATTGAATTCATACAACGATCAAGGTATTTTTCCGCATTATAAACTGGAACAATAACACTTATTTCTGGCATCCTTTTTCCTCTCTTCTATCGGCTAACAAAAAAGTCATCAACATCCATATCAACTTTTCGCATTACAAGACATCCACTTTCCTTCGCTTGTGGAAAGTCACTTGCTCTTAGTATATCCGGACTGTTCGCTCCTTCTGAAAAATGTAAATAAGTCAGGTAGTCTGTTTTATTGTCTGCATAAGGAGACATCATTACCAATGTCTGAAAGAACGATTCATCGGGACATACGGTATTTTTATAGAATATATAGTAGTCCTCGTGTTGGCCAAGGTAATTTATAATCCACTCCACCGTCTCACCTGTCAACGCCCACCAAGAACTTCCAAAGTAGAAGTCAGTTTCTAGCTGCTTTCGCATGAAGATCTTCCAAGTTTTGTTATATCCACCTGTCAGCTCCACATAGACTCTCTTTACAATTTTTTGCCATGATTTTCGACCAATGATGTCAAGTGGGAAATAGATTTGATTTCTCTTATCCAAATTGTTTTGCTGATGTTTTCCATAATTTTTGCTATTCCAATATCTGACAAAATTTTCTCCATTATGTTTTTTGAAAAAATTGATGATTTCATCTGTCGAACGCAACGGCCAATCCTGACCACTGATCAGCCAGTAGTAATCGTACCCCCCCATTTGCCATGTGTAGGAGATTCAGCGTTGCATCAACTTGTGAAATCTGTGCCCACTTGACAGATACACGCTTCTCTCTTGGAAGGACGAAAACATTTTCTCTGTGAATAACCTGTTCTTCAAAATCTGCCTTCTTATCAATATGCAGATAGCAATCAATATCCGGATGATTCAACTTATTTAGAAGAAGATTTATCTGTTTAGCATTTTTATGACATTGAATCAATACTGCTATTTTCATATTTTCCTCCCTATTTGCCTAACTCCACTCTGTCACAAATCACGTAGCAATCCTCCGGTTCTATGAGTGAACATCATTTCATCTATACTTTTGTACTCAAGTCAAAAAGTAAATTTCACACGAGAATTGATAAACTGATTTCCGATCACCTGATACAACTCATATACATAGGTTCCGGAGGGAAGCTCATCCGGAAATTGCATTGCGAAATTCCCGTTTGTGTCTGACCAGTAAACTCCACCTGAAATTTCATTCATGTTTTCGTCGTAAAGTTTTCCGCCGTGTCCAACACTGGACTTCTCTTCTTCACTCAACGACCGTGTATAGTGGAATTTTCCGGAGAGTCCCTTGGTAAAGTCAATCAGAACCGTTCGTTCAGAGTTTTCCGGGTCCGGAAATTCATAGTGAAATCCATTATGAAAGACCTCAGCCGAATCGATTTGAATATCAAGTTCTGCCAGCCCAGTATCTGTGCCGCCCGGAGTGACTTTATCTGGTTCTCTGTAGTACAAATGAACCTGTGTGTGCTTTGGTACAATCGAGCCTTCTTCTTCGTCTATGCTGTCAATAATTTGAGAATCTATTGCAGTCGTGTCAGTCGAAGGCAACTTCCATTTAAGTCCTGCTTTTTCAAGCTCACTGGTTGCTTCTTTGTATGTACTATCGATGATTCCAATTGGAACCATCGTGTATTTTTGCATTGCATAGTGATTTCCAATAAGAAAAATGCACAGCACGGTGGATAGAACGACCAAAGTAAGATGTCCTTTGCGTTTTCCGTGATTCGTTGCCTCGATTAGAATGGGAACAATAATTGCAAGTGCTGGCATGATATTCCCCATTTCACTGGACAGGGAGTAGCAAATCTTCAACATCGGACATCCTCCCTTTTTACTTCCTCAGCACTTTCTCAAACATAAATTTCCGCAGCCAGTTTGGAGCTACCGACGATCCGCTACGGATCACACAGCTTTTTATGTACCGCCTTTCTCCAATGAAGCCTTCATTCTTCATGAATTTGAACAATCTTACCTGCGTCTTGGCATATTTCCAACCGGCACGCCGTTTATACATATCAGAACCGGCTCTCATGTGGAGCAGCGGCTCTTGAATGTTATAGCCCTGATATCCGGCCATCAGCATCCTTAGCCAAAGGTAATAATCCTCCAGCAGATAGAAGTCCTGATAGGAACCAACTGCCTCAACTGCGGATTTTTTATACATCACACATGGGTGATTGAACGGATTACGCTTCTTTGCAAACTCCACGATTTCCGCATTCGTCTCCGGCGGCACCCGTTTCGTATCAACGATGTTCGGATCAGTTGTGAACTCCTCTACGGTCCCAGAGCAAATGCTCACTTCCGGGTGTGTGTCAAACACAGTAATTTGCTTCTCGCAGCGATTCGGATACGCAATGTCATCGCTGTCCATCCGGGCAACCAACTCATTTTTGCAATGCTTGATTCCTTCGTTCAGCGCATTACCGAGGCCGCAGTTCTTCACCAGCCGGACAACGTTCAAAGTGTCGCCCATCTCCTGCTGCTTTGCTGCAATAACGGCATCCAGCTCCGGATTTAGTGGGCCATCGCACACCAGTACGAAATCGTTTGTGGGAACCGTCTGCACCTGAATGCTCTCGATTGCCTGTCTCAAATATTCCGGTTTTTCTTTGTGATAAACAGACATTAAAACGCTGTAATTCTGCATCACTTCGTCTCCTGCCCCATCGCCGTGGTCGCGCCTTCCGCCACGCCCTCAGTGCTCTCCGGCATGAACAAAATCTTTACGGTTGCCAGCATGATTTTCAAATCTTCGATCAGGCTGGGATGCGCAATATACATCAGATCCATCTGCAGCTTATCATAGGGAGTGGTATTGTATTTGCCATATACCTGTGCATAACCGGTCAGGCCAGCCTTTGCCTGCAGACGCAGCGCAAACTCTGGCATCTCCTCGCAATACTGGGCGGCGATTTCCGGGCGCTCCGGGCGGGGACCAACAACGGACAGATCACCCTTCAGGATGTTCAGCAACTGAGGCAGTTCGTCCAGACGGCAGGCGCGGATAATGTGACCGACCTTTGTAATACGGTCATCCTTGTCGCCGGTGGAAAGACGTGCCACGCCATCCTTTTCTGCATCCACGCGCATGGAGCGGAACTTCAGAATTTCGAACTGCTTGCCGTCTTTGGTCAGACGCACCTGCTTATAGAAGGCGGGACCACCATCGGATTTGACCGCAATGGCTGTGATTAGGAACAACGGGCTCAGGATGATCAGTGCCACCAGCGAGATCATAATGTCCATCGCGCGCTTAACGAACAGGAACTCCGGGCTTGCCATGTAACGACCGACGCGCAGCATCGGCAGATGGAACATGTGCATCGGCCAAGCGCCACTCATAATAACGTCGCCAACGCGGGGAATGACGAACATATTGATGCCCTTCCCTACGCAGTGCTTCAGGATAATATTTCGTTCATGGCTGTGAACACCACTGACAAAAACAGTCTCCATGCCGTCCAGAATGCTCAGGTCTGCCAAGCACTCCGACACGCTCAGGGTGACCTGCACATCGTATTTCTGGCTCAGACCGTACTCGTTGATGAGCTTTTCCATACCATGACGCACATCGTAGACCACTGCAGTCTTCTGCGGCGGGAAGGTCTTGTAGTACCATTTATGTGCACAAGATGCCCAGATCGCAGCCATCACCAACTGCCCCGCAATTGCCGCAATACCCGGCAACAGGTTGCAAATCTTTGCCGACATCAGGCAGATCACGATGTACAAAATACCATCGGTTGCCATAGCGCCAAGGATCTGGCCGTACACCAGTTCTGAGACCCGCTGCATCGACATCCAGAACGCATCGTAGATTTTACCGAGTACAATGTACAGGATAAAAAACAGGCCTAAAATCGCAAAATGACCCTCCCATGCCAGATTTGCATAGGTCTGGTGCGAGTAGTACAGGAACCAGCAGGCCGCAAACGGCAGCTCGATCATCAGAACATTCAGGATCTTTACGATCCGCAACATTACATCATGCTGAAACTTTGACATAATCCTCTCCAATAACTCCTTAGCTTTTCTTTTTACGTCTTACGCAACTTCTCCGACCCACATTACAGCAACTGTTTTGGGTCGAGCTATTAACTACACAAACCGATATCTTCCCCCGTTTTGTGGTTAGCCGAAACATTCAGGTTTTCACTTTTCCGCTTGGACTCTTGTGCCGGTTCTAACCGGCGCGGCCTCGAATCTGCTTTCCCCCACCGCATCCCGATTTCATCCAGCTTTGCAATCCGCTCCTCTGTCAAAACAGCGCCGCTTTTTTCAGGATTCTGGCGGGTATACCGCTGCCGTTTGACCCAATTTCCGAGGTTGTAACCGCCCGGTGACACATATTCTGCTGGGACGTTCAGGTCGCCGTGGGCATCAAAATAGCGCTTTGCCTCCTGATACCCCTCGTTCCACTTGCGGTCATTGCGATTGCCCCAGTACATCCCGATCCGGCTGAGCCGCTCGACCTGTTCCTCCGTCAGTTTTCCTTTCGGGTACGCCCATTGCTGGCTTTCGACCCATTGCCCCAGCCGTTCGCCAGCCGCTGTCACATAGGAACGTGGGATATTCAGGTTGCCGTTTTCCTCATAATAAGCCGCAGCCAGCGCATAAGCCTTTTCCCACTTGGCATCGAAAATGTTCCACACCATGCCGATCTCATCAAGCTGTGCGATGCGTTCTTCCTTCAGTCGGCCGTTCAGCTTTTGCTGCCGGGTCTTGATGATCCACTGTCCTAAGGGATAGCCGTCCGGGTCTACATATTTTCCGGGCACCATCAGGTTTCCGTAGGTGTCGTGGTATTTCTTTGCGACCTCAAATCCGTGCTGCCACGCAATTTCCTTCCGGTTGCCCCAGACCATGCCGATGCTGTCCAGCCGTTGAATCTGTTGTTCGGTCAGGATGCCTTGAATTTGTCCCTCGCGCACACGACGCTGAGTGACCAGCCACACGCCAAGGCTCAGACCGCCGGGCGTGGTATACAGTTTCGGGACATTCAGGTTGCCGTGTTCCGCATAGTAGATGCTTGCCTCGGAGAAGTAGTGCTCCCAACCGGACGAAAGGCTCGCCTGCAGCTGCTCGAACAGCACCCGGCAGTCATGCACCTGCTCGATGACCTCGAATCGCTCGGTGACGATCCTATCGCCCTCACCGTTGGCATAGAGCCGGTGGACCGCCTCCTGCATCTCGCCTTGCAAACCGGAAATACTGGTCAAGCCCTCGAAATTGTTGACAACATCTAGGATAAGCGGCGTTGTATTATCCCCAGCGGTCAGGGCACGTCCTATCTGCTGCTTGTAGATAATGGGCGAAATCGTTGGACGGAACAAAATGACACCGGAAATGCCCTCCACATGGACGCCCTCGTTGAGCATGTCGATGCAGAACAGCAGCTTCAGACGGTCGCTTGTGTCCGTTTTGAAGTCCGCAAACGCCTTATCCGTATTCGGGTCATCCGAGTAGGCTTCGTACACCACCACATCTGGGTTGACCCCAGAGAACCACTCCGGCACATGGGAAATCATTTCGTCCATATGCTCCTTGTTTGCGCAGAATACGATGTATTTTCCACTTGTCTGCGTGATATGATGTTGAAAGACAAGATCAAGTCCGTCTGCCTGTTCCAGTGCGCGGCGCAGCGCGTCCAGATATTTCTGATTCACATCCTGAATGCCCGGTGCCCGCAGGTTGTCCACCCGTGCCTGATACTTTGCAAGCGTTTTCTGGTACTGATAAACTGTGGTCACATATTTCGGGGCAGGCAAAATGCCCCTGACGACTGCTTCGCCAAGGGTCATGTCGCTCGCCGTATGCCCATCAAAGAGCTCTTCGGCCATGTCACGGTTATTATCCAGATACCGGATGTTTGTTGCCGTCAGCCCCAGAAGCTTTGCCTCCGGGCACAACTTTAATAAAGCCACCGTGCTTTCGCCCCAGCATTCCGCACCGGCACGGTGGAATTCATCGAGTATAATATAGGCAGGCTTCTGCGCTGCAATTTTCTCCAGCTGCGCCTGTGTACAGCACATCAGTTTGGCATAGGTATAAAAGAGAACGTTTGCCAGCGGAAAATCCGGGTCGTTCCTTTTCAGGCTCTCCAGCTGGGTCTTAAAGATATATTCACTGGGAGAAAGCCAGATTACGACCTTCTCTGGGTTGTCCTCGATCAGCTTGAACGCAATGTAGCTCTTTCCGGTGCCGGTCGGGTGGACAATAGCAGCCTTGCCGTACTGCTCCATCATCCGGGCTGCCGCATGATATGCTTTTTCGTTGTGTTCAAACAGGCGCAACGCCACCTTGTTCACCCCTTTCCGCATAAAGGGGTATCCTCCACAGTGATAATGGAGGATACCGATCTTTCGACATCGTTGTTTGAATTCTTCTCTTATTTTATCATGGTTATATCTGGGAATCAATAGAAATCCTTACAAATGCATCCCACCTGACCTTAGAAAAAAACTCGCAGAAGCTAAAAGTTTTTTGCACATTGCCCAGTTCCGCATGAAAAAACCAGCAAAAAACGAAGGTGGACAGAATAAGTGGTCAGAAGGGTGTCCAAGACGCAGGAGGAAACAGAAATGGCACGACGGGGAGAAAACATTCACAAACGCAAGGATGGCCGGTGGGAAGGCCGCTACATCAAAGCGCGTACACCGGAGGGGAAAATCCAGTGGGGCTACGTCTATGGCACGGTCTATGCTGAGGTCAAACGTGTGCTGATTCAAAAGAAAGCAGAGGCAGGCTTCTACAATCTAAAGAGAACCGACCTGACCTTTGAAGCACTGGCTGAGGTATGGCTGCACTCCCAGCGGAATGCAGTAAAAGAATCCACCTATGCGCATTACTCGTACACGCTGCACAAATATCTTCTTCCGGTTTTGAGTAAAGTGCCAGTTGCATCTCTTGAGGAAAGTTTTCTGGAACAGGCTATGCAGCAGATCATTGCACCGATAGATGCCGCACACAAGCCGCTGGGGAACTCCTCTGCCCGGGAATGCCTCTCGATGCTGCGGCGCATCTGCAAATATGCCGCGCACTTGCGCCTGATCCGTCCGATGGAGCTAGAAGTAGCGTTGCCAAAAGCCATCGACAAAATTTCTGTGCCCCTCTCCCCGGCGGAGCAGCAGCGGCTTTGTCAGTATGTACAGGAGAACCCAACGCCCCGCAAAATTGGCTTATTATTAGGGGTGGAATTGGGGCTGCGTATTGGCGAGATTTGCGGCTTACAGTGGGGCGATTTCGACCTGAAACTCGGAACGCTGAAAATCAACCGGACGGTCTGCCGAATTTCCTGTGAAAATGGGCATACAAAGGTGGTCATCCAAACGCCTAAAACCCGCACCTCCCGCCGGGAAATTCCAATCCCAAAGCAGCTGCTTATTATGCTGAAAAAGCTGCGCGGATGTGTCAGCAATGCTGCATGGTTTCTGTCCGGCAACGAGTCCAAGCCAACCGAACCCCGCTGCTACCGAAAAAGCATCAAAGCATATCTGAAACAGGCAACTGTCCGGCAGGTACGTCCGCACGCGCTGCGCCATACCTTTGCAACGACCTGTCTGCAGGCGGGGTGCGATGTAAAGACCCTCAGCGAATTGTTAGGACACGCTAACGCCAACATCACCTTGCAGCGCTATGTGCACTCTGACCTGACCCGAAAGCGCCGGGAGATGAACCGAATTTTCTCCCATCAGGTGTCCATGAGGGGCGAGGATGTGCTAAATATAACGTAATAGCGCACGATTTCTACGCCGTTCCTCCATTATCACTATGGAGGATACTTTTTTATTAAATATATTCTTTGCCATTACGCGGCCGCACATTCTCTGTATCATAAAATACTTTTGCATCATACGCAGATGCGTATGCATAGCTGCACGAACCTCTGTAGCATCATATTGAGGTGAACTTCGTCATGACTGTAAAAGATGCCGTTGCCAAATGCTTTGAACAGCTCTGCGACCAGCGGGAGATATGTCTCAACGAGTTGACGTCCCGCGCCGGTGCATATTCCAAAATCGATTTATTGTTTCAAACGAAAAATATTTTTATTCTACAAACTGCACCTCTTGCGAACATAAAAAACGAGTGTTATACTGAAACCATCAAAAAACATTGGAGGTGTCCCCTATGCCCCGTCCTAAAGGAAGCAAGAACAAGACCAAGACCGTAAAAGCAACCGTTGACTTTGCTGCACAGATTGCTGAAAAGCAGTCTGCAAAGGAAGCCGCTGCTGCTGAAATCGCATCCATCACCGCTAATATCGATGCACTAAAAGCCGACCTGAAAGCCAAGAAGGCAGAGCTAAAATCTATCGATAAGGAAATCGCCAGAATCGAAGCTAAAAAGGTCAAAGCTGAAACCAAAGCAGCGGAATCCGCAAAGAAAGCTGAAGCAGAGGACGTGCTGA